>ERZ773142.94-NODE-94-length-123044-cov-6.21227_pt1 | contig 123044 bp, 128 predicted proteins | sample MGYA00580853_ERZ773142 | MGnify/ENA primary metagenome ERZ773142 (study PRJEB29015, sample SAMEA2737862) | human gut metagenome | biome: human gut; feature: human-associated habitat; material: faeces | place: China | collected 2012 ...
AAATCAAGGAAATAGTTTTAATACATATTTACAAATTTATCCAAATAATTTATTTTTGTTGTTCATCTTTGTTATCATTTCTAAAATAGCATATATATGTAGTATAGATTCGCATTTATTAATGTCTATAGTGAGTGCACTTTCAGTAAATCTTTCTATTATCATGATGATAAAAATTATAGGAAAAATATCCAAAAATAAGCATATGTGTGTTTTATTTGTATTTATAAGCACATTATTTTTAATGTTTTCTCCATGGATTGTAATTCCTTATTCAGATACATATGCAATGTTTTTTACCACAAGTGTTTTATATATTTTCTTTAATAAGGAAAACTTGGATCAATATGTATATATATTTGTGCTAGTATTAATATCGTTAATAGGTTATAAAATTAAACCGACAGTTATTATTTCAATTATAGCTATTGCTATTATAGAAATATGGAGCTATTTGTTTGGTAATAAAAAATTAAAATTAGATATTTTGTTTAAAAGTATAATTGCTATTGTTTTATCGGTATTATTATTTGGAATAATCAATAATTTTTCAAAGTCTTTTTTAGGTTATGAGCGAAATGTTGATGTTGAGATGCCTATGACACATTTCATGATGATGGGGATGAATGAAAAAATGAAGGGTGTATTTCTTTATGAAGATGTGGAGTATACTACTTCTTTTAAAGGAATTGATAATAAAAAAACAGCGAATATTAAAGAAATAAAGAAAAGGTTAAATCAATATGGAGTCAACGGATATTTGCAATTATTGATTGATAAATCGCTTATAAATTATGATGATGGATCATTTGCATGGGGGATAGAAGGAAATTTTTATCAAAAAACTATTAGCGAAAATAAATCAATATTTTTGAAAAAGATGTATTATAATAATGGAGAATATTATAAATATTTTGAAAGTTATTTACAATCTATATGGCTCTTAATATTGTTTATGAGTATATTTTCGATATTTAAAATTAGAAATCATGAGTTATTAGTTATTAATTTAACTATAATCGGGATAACATTATTCTTGTTATTGTTTGAAGCACGTGCAAGATATCTATTTCTATATTCACCATATTATTTATTATTGTTTGTTATTGGAACGGCGAATATATATAAAAAAATAGATAGTAAGATGAAAAATATGCGTAATTGAGTAAAGGCTTATGCTAATTTATAATTATTTTGGAAGAAAATAATAAAACAATATTAGCAAATAGCCTTTTTTTATTGATAATACCTAGATAATGTGATAAGTTCTTGATGATATTATCAAGCTTTTTTATTGAAGGATGTGTAGATGAATGAAACACGCAAAACAAAAATTTGTATTTAATAAATATGATAACCAAAAAGATGAGATTTTGGAAGAAAACAATACTCTTCAACAAGATGTTGAAGAAAATAATAAGATTGATAAAATTTTTAAGATAATGTGTAATGTATTGATAATATTTATACTTGCGTATTTTTTTAAAAGTTGTGTAATAACACATGGACAATCAGTATCTTCAATACAAAAGATGATTTTTTTCTTTTTTGTAGTTATTTCAATTTGTCTGTTTGTGGGAATAAATTATATCTTATCAAAAAAAGGTTACAAATTAGAAAAATTATTTTTAATAGTTATGATACCGATAAGTATAATTTACTCATTAATTATGATTCCAGGTATGGTTCCTGATGAAGCAACGCACATGAGGCTTACGTATTCACTTGCAAGTCAAATTATGGGTGTTGAAAAAGATAAGACGACATTAAGAGGAGAAGAAAAATATATTTATGAGCATTTACCACAAGCTCCAAATCAAGAAAGTTATGATTATAGTTATACACATTTACTTTCAGGTGAGGATAATGGTGAATATGTAACAATAGATGAAGATTCAGCAAATTGGAAGCAAATATTTTGGTATTTTCCGGCAGTTATAGGCACTATTTTCGCAAGAATTATGCATTTTGGAGCTACACCTACTCTATATATTGCTAGGTTGTTTAATTTATTTTTTTACATCTGGCTTACATATTTTTCTATAAAGAAAATTCCTATTGGAAAACAACTATTGTTTATGATATCTATTCTTCCTATGTGTTCCCAACAAATGATGTCTTTATCTTATGATGCAATTTTAAATGCTTCAGCATTTTTTTGTTTGGCATATGGTTTATTCTTCGTTTATCATAGCGAAGATGTACGGTATGATGAATATATAAAATATTTATTTGCAGCGGTACTGTTATTAAGTATTAAAAGTGCTATTTATTCATTTTTACTTTTAGTTCCAATATTATCTAAATTTGATAATATAAATGGTAATGTTCATTTAGAAAGAAAACATAAGATTATTTTAGTATTGAGTATTTCAATTTTAATATTATTGCTTAATTTTGTTTCATTCGGAAGTACATCAGCTAAAGAAGTTGTAGAGTCTACTGCTGTTTCTAAGCATATTATTTCTTGGAGTGGGACAGAAGGTTATTCAATTGGCTGGCTAATTACGCACCCAATAGAAGGAATAGCACTATTTATAAATACTATAAATCTTAAATTAGAATGGTATTATTATTCATGTTTAGGACAAGATTTAAGTTGGTTTACTGTTAAATTACCGTTTGAATTATTTAAATGTTGGGGATTGTTATTATTGATTAGTGCATTAAAGAAAGAAGAAAATAAAATAGATGGTAGAATGAGAATATTGTTTATATGTATAAATTCTATAGTTTTCTTTTTAGTACTATTATCAATGTGCATTTATTGGACGCCATTAGGGTATGATCACATTGAAGGAGTTCAAGGAAGGTATTTTATACCAATTATTTATACCATTATTATAATTATTAATAATAAAAAAATTTGTTTAAAAGAAAACATTTATAAATATATAAACGTTTTTCCGTGTTTTTTAGTAGTATTAACTATTAGAAGTTTAATAAATGCTTGTTATTTATAATTATATTATCCAATTTATATGCTTTTTTGCGAATATAATAAAAAAATGGTAAAATATTAAATGTATAAATATTTTTCAATATTATAGAAAGGGTAAAATATACTATGTGTTTAATAACTGTATATTTTTAAAGGATGTTTAATGGAAAAAAATCTTAAATTAAATGCAATATGGAATACTTTAGGTATTACTGTTAACTCTTTTAATTCTTTATTTTTTTTGATAATTATTAATAGGGTAAATGGGGTAGAAATAGCTGGAATTTTTAGTTTTGCATTTTCTATTGCTTGTTTATTATTTATTGTAGGAATATACGCTGGTAGGACATATCAAGTTTCAGATATAAATGAAAATTTAAATAATTATGAGTACTTAGTGCATAAATATATTACATGTACTATGATGTTTTTAATAGCAATTGTATTTATAATTGTTCAAAAGTATTCTTTAGAGAAAAATGTTATCATTATATTACTTTGTTTATATAAGTTATTTGAAGCTATGAGCGAAACTTTTTATGGTTTTTTACAAAAAAATGATGAATTATATATAGTAGGGAAATCATTGTTTTTCAAATCATTAGTTGGTATTATCATTTTTTTTGTTATTGATTTTTTAACAAAAGACATAATAGTTTCATGTGTTGCACTTAATATAAATAGCTTTTTATTTGTTTTTTTATATGATATAAAAAAATCTAAAAAGTATTTGAATAAATTTCAAAAAATTAGATGGAATAAAATATTTGGTTTATTCAAAAAAGGATTTTCAGTTTTTGCTTTTTCTTTTTTAGCTGTTTATATTGTTAATGTTCCAAAATACGTGATTGATATATTGCTAGATAATAGATTTCAAACAATATTTAGTATAATTGTTATGCCTGGCACTGTTATGAGTTTATGTGGTCAATATATAATGGCACCTTTACTTACAAATGTTGTTGAATGTTACAATCAAAAAAAATATAAAGAATTCAAGAATATTATTTTTAAGATATTGGGAATATTAGTTGTTTTAGGAATTATTGTAGAGTTAGGAGCAGCAACTGTAGGTATTCCAATTTTAGGAATTGTTTATGCTATTGATTTAAATGCTTATGTATTAGATTTAATAATAATTATATTTGGTGCAATTTTATATGCGATTGCAGGTGTTTTTTCTACAGCACTAATTACGATGCGTAGAAATGGGATGCAATTAATTATATATTTAATAGATGCAATTTTTAGCGTTATAATAAGTTATTTGTTTATTAGCACATTTGGAATACACGGCGCGACAATCGGATATACTAGTACGATGGTATTGCATGTAATATTGTATACTATTTATTTTTTATATGAATATTCAAAATTAGTAAAAAGTGAAGATTAGGAGAAATTATGGAAAAAGTAATTGTTTTATTAGCATCATACAATGGGGAAAAGTATTTAAGAGATCAATTAGATAGTTTGATAAATCAAACATATAAAAATATTGATGTATATATAAGAGATGACAATTCAACAGATAAGACAATGGATATTATTAATGAATATTGTGGGAAATCAATCAATGGAATTAATTTTATTAAGGTGGATTCTTGTGGAAAAAATTTAGGTTATCCGGATTGTTTTTGGGAAATATTAAAAAATGTTCCACGTGCAAAATATTATTGTTTTTGTGATCAAGATGACTACTGGCTACCTGAAAAAATAGAATCATCAGTTAAGTGCCTAGAAAAAGTTGATTCTACTATACCAGCGATGACATATTGTGCATTTGATTATTATAATCAAAATATGGAATATTTAAGAAGCGGTGAAAATATTTTAAACAGCTATTCTTTTGAAAGGGGAATTTATTATACATATGCTCCTGGATTTACACAAATGATAAATAGAGCCTTGGTAGATAGTTTGGATTTTGATTATATTATTGGAAAGAATTTAGCACATGATATATGGTGTCAATGGATAGCAACGTCAATAGGGAAAATTGTTCCTAATAAAACAGTTTTAGCAAAATTTAGAAGACATGAATCTGCTGTGACATCAGGAAATAAATCTAAATTAGCATCTGTAAAAAGATGGTGGACTACTGAAATATGTGGTGATGAAATGAAAAAGTGGCATCAAAGTCTATGCTATTTTAAAAAAGCATATATAAATGATTTTAATGATGAAACAGCTAGTGTATTAAGTTTATTTGCAAATGAAAATAAATCTTTTTCTAATAAAATAAAAAAATTATTTTATCCGAAAAAATTAAAGATAACATTAGGTGGGGAAATTGCTTTAAGAATTTTATTTCTATTAGGCAAATGTTAACTTTTAGGAGGTATTAAAAAGATGAATATAGTTTATACAGTTGATAACAAGTTTGTGCCCCAATTAGCTACAGGAATATGTTCTATATGTGAAAATAATAAAGAAGAGGATGTTTGTTTTTATGTTGTGTCTAAAGGAATTACTGATGATAATAAAGACGCATTAACAAGATATGTGGAAAAATACGGAAAAAAAATATGTATAATAGAATTATCGAATGTAAAAGATTATATAGATTTTGATTTTGATACAAGTAGTTGGAATGATATTGTCTTAGCTAGATTGTTTTTTGATCGTTTGTTACCTAATGATGTAGATAAGATTATCTATTTAGATGGTGATACAATGGTAAGAGGAAGTTTACATGATTTATGGTCTATAGATCTTAGTAATTATGTAATTGGTGCAGCAGTAGAGCCAACTGCAAATAGTGAAAGAAAAAAAGCGATAAGTTTAGAACTAACAAAGCCGTATTATAATGCGGGGGTTTTGCTAATAAATATGGAAAAATGGAAAGAAATGAATGCAGGTAAGATAGTTTTAAATTTCTATAAGGAACATCAAGGCAGATTATTTGCTAATGATCAATGTGCTATAAATGGTGCGTTAAAAGATTATATATTACAAATACCAATAAGCTATAATTTCTGTAATAGCTATAGATTTTATAATTATAAAGCATTGGTTAAGATGATGAAACCAACAAAATTTATTTCCAAAGAAGATTATCAAGTGCAATGTAATAATCCCATTATCATTCATTTTCTTGGAGAAGAAAGACCATGGAGGGTTGGAAATAAGCATACATATACTAATGAATATATGTTTTATTGGAATAAAACTCCTTGGGCCAATACACCATTAGAATTAGGATGGGAAAATTATTTTAAAGTATTTAACCTATTTAATACAGTTATGAAGCCTTTTCCTATGTTAAAATATAGAATAATGGATACTCTAATTCCAATTATGATTAAACATAGGAAAAAAAGCTAGTAAAGGAGATTGTTATGAATGAGAAAATATTAATCATTATTCCGGCGTATAATGAAGAAGCAAGTATTTTAAAAACTTGTAAAGAAATTTATGAATATAATTCAAAATATAAAACTAATTATGATATTTTGGTTATAAATGATTGTTCAACTGATAGCACCTTAAAAATATGTAAAGGAAATGATATACCAGTTATTTCATTGGTTCATAATTTAGGAATTGGTGGTGCAGTGCAGACAGGGTATAAATATGCATATGAATATAATTATGATATAGCTATTCAATATGATGGAGATGGTCAACATAATATTGAATATGCAAAAAATATTATTGATCCTATTATTAATGAAAAATCAGATTTTGTTATAGGATCAAGATTCGTGACAGAAAATGCTAGTGAATTTAAGTCCAGTGCTGCGAGAAGAATAGGAATAAAAATTATTTCATCCACAATACACTTAATTACCAAAAAAAGAATTTATGATGTGACTTCTGGTTTTAGAGCAGCTAATAAAAAAATAATAAAAATGTTTGCGCAAGACTATCCAGTTGAATATCCGGAACCATTAACAAATATGGATCTGATATTAAAAGGATATAATGTAAAAGAGGTCCCTGTAGCAATGAGAGAAAGAGAGGGTGGCGTATCATCGATTAGAGCTTGGAAAAATGCTTATTACATGATTAACGTTATTTTATCACTATTAGTTTTTGGATTGAGGGGGAAAAGAAAAAATGGATAATTCTAAATTAACTATTTCATTGCTTTTGGTGGCATTCCTCTTGATAATTGTCACATTAGTAACGCTTAGAAAAAATAAAATTAATGTTAAGTTTGCTATAATATGGTTTATACCAGCTATTGCTATTGCTTTATTGGCTTTATTACCAAATTTGTTTATTAAGTTTGCACAATTGTTTGGCTTTCAAACAATTTCAAATTTAATAATAGGGTTTATTTTAGTTTTAATTTTATTTTTGATTATGTCATTAACTGTAATTATAACAGGGTTAAGTAAAAAAAATGTACTTTTAATTCAGGAAATCTCATTATTGAAAAAAGAAGTTGAAGAAATGAAAGGTAATGGTAAAAAAAATAGATAAAATGGGAGGAATTTTCAAATGCATACTTATGTTGTTTTAGCATATAAGGAGTCAAAGTATTTAGAAGAGTGTATAAAATCTGTTTTAAATCAAAAGTATAAAAGTAATGTTGTAATTGCTACATCTACACCAAATGAATACATATATAGTCTTGCTAATAAATATCACTTAAAAGTAAATATAAATCCTAACCCAGGGAAAGGTATAGGCTATGATTTTGACTATGCTATTTCATGTGGAATGACCAAGCTAGTAACAATCGCACATCAAGATGATATATATGATTATGAATATTCATATCAGATAGTTAATAAGTATAAAAAATATCCTACATCATCAATTATATTTTCTGATTATTATGAGATTAGAGAAAATAAAAATGTTTATTCAAATTTAAATTTAAAAATAAAAAGAATTTTACTAAGTCCTATAAGAATTAATTTATTATCAAAAACGAGATTTGGAAAAAGACTTGTATTAAGATTTGGAAATGCAATATGTTGTCCTGCTGTAACATTTGTAACATCAAATATACATACACAAGATATCTTTAAATGCAATTTTGTTTGTGATGTTGATTGGTTTGCTTGGGAAAAATTATCAAAAGAAAACGGAAAGTTTACTTTTGTCAAGGAATGTTTAATGGGACATCGTGTTCATGAAGAATCAACAACAACTGAAATTATAGGTGAACGTATTAGAACAAAAGAAGATATGATTATGTTTAAAAAGTTTTGGCCTGAATGTATTTCAAAATTATTAAATAGATTTTATGTAAAAGCAGAAAACAGTAATAATACTTAGTGATAAATATTTAATTTGAGGAGCTAACTAATGAAAAATATAGTAGGAAAAATAAAACGTTATAAGTATTTTTTTTGCATAATGTTATTAATAATTACACAGGTGTTTGTTTGTGTTGAATTGAACAAAAAGCAAATAGAGACAGTTTCTTCTTATAATGGCATTGATGAGGGAACATCTCAAATTTTAACATATAGTGATGGTAATGATTTGAAAAATATTATAGAAAAAAATGATGTTTTTCAAAAAATTTCGTTACAAGATGGGGATAAATTATCGCAAAAAATATGGATTAATTCTTTATCAATTAATCAATTACAAATGATAATACAAACGGTACAAGGTGATTCTTTTATAGATGTATCATTAAAAGATGAAAAAGGTAAACAAATATATAGTGATACGATTAATATAGTACCAGAAAAAATTAAGTATAATTTAAATATAGAAAGTAATCGGTATAGTAAATGTGATAGATTTTCTTTAGATGTGAAAGTGCACAGTAACAATGATGACTTAAGTATTTATAGCTGTACTTATCATGATGGAAGTTTAAAAATAAATAATGAATCTAATGATAATGTTTTATTAACAGGAATTATAGGCACAAATGAAAGATATGAGAGTAAAAAAATCGCATTTTTTTCTATGATTGAAATTTTTGTAATATTATTAATATTATGCTGTAATTACAAAGATCAAGGTGTTGTGAAAAAAATAGATGAGTTATTTAAAATAAAAAAGGTAAATTTTTATATTATAGAATGGCTAGCTTTTTTAGGACTATTACTGTTGACGTTAAAGGTGTTTTGTTCTTGGTATTATGAGTTGTTAATTAATCCAATATTATTTTTGATAGATATATATTTAATTGCATTATTTATATTTGCAATTTTCATTGCTTTTATAAAATTTAAAGACAATGTTGCTTATATTTTTGGATTATTTATTATACCAATAGGTTTATGTTTTACATTTCTTATTCTTCCAGGAAGTGTACCAGATGAACCTGTTCATTTTGCTAAAGCATACCTAACGTCGCAATTTAATTTTTCGTTTATAAGAGATGTAAAAATAACCACAAAATATTTAGTAACAGAAATAAGAAATTACAATGAGATATTGCCAGCTATTTTTCAATTTGATAATTATAAATCATTAACATTATATCAAAATGCGTGTTCATATCATTTTATCTTATATATTTTTTCTGCAATTCCTTTATTTATAACAAGGATCTTACATTTATCTGTATATTTTGGATTCTACTGTGGAAGAATGATGAATTTGTTGATTTTTATAATTATAGGTTATAATATTTTAAAAATTATTCCTTTTGGAAAGTGGGTATTTTTTGTGTATTTTTTCAATCCAATGCTCATTCAACAGGAAATGTCATTTTCATCTGATTCATTAATTAATACAATCTGTTTATTAGCTATTGCATATTTCCTTAAAATGAAATTTAATAGTGACAAAATAGAAACTATAGATATAATAATTGTTTTTACAATGATTGGTATTGTTTTTTTAGCTAAATATATTTATTTACCAATATTTGGAATTTACTTTTTATTATTTGATAAATTAAAGAGAATGACTATTAATCAATATGCAATATGTATTTTGATGGTATTGCTTATTTTTACATCATATTATTGTACATCATTATTAAAAGTAAATGCACAGACAATAGAGTCGTTAGATAATTATGTGAAAGTAAATAATGTAAATCAATCTGCTCAGATCAAATTTTTATTATCAAATCCTAAAAACGTATTTTATATGTATGTAGAAACTTTAAATAATAAATTTGATTTTTATGTAAAATCATTTATTGGGATGTTAGGAGTTTTAGCTATACCATTGAATCGAGTTTCTTTTTATGGTTACTATGGCTTATTATTTGGGACACCGATTTTATTTGAGGAAACAAAAAATAAGAAGTTTAAGTTATCTAATAGAATATGGTTAGTATTTTTATCGCTTTTTGTGTTTATGTTAGTTATTCTAGGAATGAATTTTCAGTGGACTCCAGTTGGCAAATACGTCACTGAGGGTGTACAAGGAAGATATTTTATTCCTGTTGTTATATTATTATTGATTGCATTAATTCCACCAAAGAAGTTGTCAAAAAAACGTGCCAATTTCATCATATCGATAATAATTATTTTTATTCATTTATTTGTATTGATTAATATAGTTCGATATTTTATGTAATTGAAATTTTATATTTTTGTGTATTTTGATTGAAATAATTATTTGCATTCTATTTTGTTTGATTAGCATAAAAAGGGAGGGAAGAGAGTGAATTGTTCAATAATTGCATCTCTTATATTTTTAATAGGTGCAGGATCTTTATTTTTGAGTGTATTTTTTTGGAAAAAAAGTAAAAAACAATTATTTGCTTTACAATGGATAATAATTTTAATAATAGTTTTAAGTTGTTATCACACATTGATTTCTGGAATATTTCAGGTACTTTGCATTCCAATTAATGTTATATCTATAGGTGTTGTTGATTTAATATCTTCAATTTTTTTCTGGTATATAATTATTAAGTATAAAGATATTCAACATTATAAATTTGAGTTAGTAGATTTAATCTTTATTGTATTATTGTTGTTAGGATTAATTTATTTTACAAAAGTACATTATTCTGGTATGTCTTTGAGAATAAATTATGCTTCAATTGATGCGGGAGTTCATTTTAAAAATGCTCTTTATACTATAAATTTTCAAAAAGTTGATGGGATGTTTTATGACATGGTTTGGAATGCGTTATTTATTGAATTTTTAGGTGTTTTTGTATCTCCATCAGCTTTTTATAAATTATATGTGCTAGCTGATATTTTAAATTTAGGATTAGCAGCAGCAATGTTTTACTGTGTTATTAGACATAAAATTAGCAGTTCATTTGAAAAAATTATAGGTGTTTTACTTTCAGGAATATATGTAATAACTTATCCGTTGAATGTTACATTATTTGGGTTTACATATTTAGGAATGAGTATTACGATTATAGGTATCATTATTTTATTAATGGAGTTTTATATGAAAAATGAAATATCTATAAAATTTTGTATTTTATTATTAATGTTAACATGTTTTGGTGTCTTTGAAACATATGTATTATTTGTGCCAGTACTATATTTTGCTGTAATTTTATGTGTGTTTTTTAAACAATCAAAGGCTAAGTGTTTATTTTCGAAGGGTACAATTTTAACATCTTGTGCAATATTCCTTGTTCCCTGTATATTAGGACTATATTTTGTTTATGGAAGCATTTTTACGAATGGAGTAACCGTTGCAAATGCAATAAACAATGAAGGTGGATGCTATAGAGAATTATTTTCAAATTTTATTTTCTTTATTCCTGTTGCAATTTTAGGATATTTAATGATTATTAGAAAAAAGGAAAATGTTTTATTAGAGATTTTAACTCCATTATTAGTTGTTTTTTCTATTATCATATTTATAATGGTTTTAAAAGGCAAAGCCTCTACTTATTATTATTATAAGATGTATTATCCAATTTGGCTTGTAATTATGTTATTGAATTATGAAGGGTTTTTATATACAAAGAATGAAACTAAAATTTTATCATGTTCTGTTTGGGGAATGTGGATTTTGTTGTTTGCAATTTTTGCTAATAATATAGAAACTCGACTTCAAAATAAAAATCCAAATATTTTATCTGAAGTACGTTCGCAACATTATGTAGATATAGTGAAATTTAATAATACATATTTATTTTTACCTGCGTACGATGAACAAAGAATAGACTTATATCAATGGGTGTATAATTGTATTGATTTGGCGGATGAAACATGTATACCTGGTGCTGTTCGTTATGAAGATAATTTTTGGTTTCAAGATATTACTATGCAGGATTTTAGTGATTGGGATTTTTATAATATGAATTTTAAAAGTTTTAATGAGAAAATTAGAAAAATAAATAGTAAGTATATATTGGTTTTTTATGACAGTCCGGTATATTTAGAAAATTCAAATTATTTTGATTCTTTTGAAAAAAAATATGTTAATAACATAGGATTCATTGCTGAAATAAAATAATCTTGTTATAAATATGTATATTTTTTATAGTTTTTAGTTTTAATTGCTGAAATTATTTTTAGAATAGTTTATAAAGATTGTGGGTAGTGTTATTATAAAGATAAGACTACCTGCTATTTTTATAAGTAGAATATTAAATTTAGCTATTAAGATAAGGATGTGGAAAGATGAATATTGAAAATAATTTAATGGTATTTGGATCAAGTCCTGATTTTGCAGATAATCCTAGAGGATTTTGGGAGTATATTAACATAAATACTAGTTATGATACATGTTAGGTCATAAAAGATAAGGTGATGTTTGAATTATTAAACCGAAAGGAAATAAAGTGTGTGTTAGAGGGATCTAGAGAGGCAAGAGAAATCATTGATAAAGCCCATTATTTAATCACTTCATCTTTTGATTTTGCCTATAATAAAAGAATTGGACAGATTCATATTGCTGCTTGGCATGGTTTTCCTTTAAAGGTTATTGGATTTTTTGATAGTGCAGCAGCAAGTGAAACTTATGTGAAAGGATTAAAGGTTATAACAACACAAACAGATTTAATTACAGCAACTTCAAGATTTTCGCACATTACACTTAGTGGAATGTTTTCAGTAGATCCCCATAAAGTGAAAGAGACGGGATATCCTCGGAACGATATGATGTTTAATAATAATTCAAAACAAAAATTACAAGAATTATTAGATACTGACATTTCCTAAAGCAAACTCTTTTTTTATCTTCCTACAATGAGAAAAGGTTTAAAAGATGAAGGTGAACATTTTGAAAATAATATTTTTAATTGTTCAGATTATGATGTTGAAAAAATAGATGAATTTTTGGAAGAAAATAATATTTATATTGTAGCTAAAATCCATTTTGAAGATAATAAATTATATAAGCAAGATGATTTTAAATTACCTAAAAGACTTATTTTTTTAAATACTGAAATTATGAATGAACATTTATGTACTATTTATCATATAATGGATGCTTTTGACGGGTTAATTACTGATTATTCATCTATATATGTTGATTATTTATTATTAAATAAACCAATTATTTTTTCATGTCCTGATATTAAAGAATACAAGGAAGATAGGGGATTTATAGTAGATGATCCAACTTTACTTATGCCAGGAGCAATTGTAAAAACACAAGCACAACTATTAAAAAATTTATCTTTAATTATTGAAAATCATGATACATATAAAGATAAAAGAAAAGAAATGATGCCTTTTTTTCATAATCATTTAGATGGAAATTCATCAAAACGATTGTTAGAAGAAATTCTTAAAATTGAAAATATATCTGATTCAGGAAAATTAGTAGGTCAATTATTTCAAAAAAACATATCTCCCCTTGATCAATATATCACTAATGAATTGATTGCAGAAATATTTTTTGATGAAGGTAATGGTTTTAATGAGAAAAATAAGCTTTCAAAAAAATATTTGCTAGATCAAAATAATAAAAATAATAATAATAATACATTTACTTTAGAATTAGATGTAGATAAGAACATTAAAATGATACGTTTTGATCCAGATGATATAGGAAGAATAACTATTGATAGGTTTGAAATATCTTTAGGAGTTGATAAAATAAACAATTATACTATTATAGGTGGAAAAAAATATAATAATAAAATCATTTTTTCTACTATAGATCCTCAAATTTTAATTCCAATAAATGTTGAAAGCAAACAAAAATTAACCATTTATTTTAATTATGATGATTTATATGTAAATGGTGGAGAATTGTTAGAAGATACTATAAATGATAGTGAATCAAAAGATAGGGAAATTAAAAGTTTAAAGGATGAATTGCAAATGGTTTACAATTCAAAATCTTGGAAAATGACAAAATGGTATCGTAGATTAAGAGATTTAATAAAGAATTGAGTTATTTTGTTGCAAATTTGAAATAGAAATATATTATGATATAATACGAATGATATGGAGGGCTTATGGATATTAATAATGCAATTGAAGTAAGAAATATGACAAAATATTTCAAAACTGAATATGATAAAGCACATACTTTAAAAGAACGTCTTTTATTTTCAAAAAAGAATAAAAAAGAAGTTCATACAGTATTAAAAAATATAAATTTAGACATTAGAAAAGGTGAGACTGTTTGTTTAATTGGAACTAATGGAAGTGGTAAGTCTACTTTGTTAAAATTAATGACTAAAATTATTTATCCTAATGAAGGAACGATTGAAACTCAAGGAAAATTAACATCATTACTTGAATTAGGTGCAGGTTTTCATGAGGATTTTACAGGAAGAGAAAATATTTATTTTAATGCAGCAGTTTTTGGTTTAACAAAAGCTGAAATTGAAAAAAGAGTAGATGATATCATTGAATTTTCAGAACTAGGAGAATTTATTGATAATCCAGTAAGAACTTATTCTTCTGGAATGTATATGAGACTTGCTTTTTCAATTGCTATTAATGTAGATGCAGAAATTTTATTAATTGATGAAATTTTAGCAGTTGGAGATCAACATTTCCAAGATAAATGTTTTGATAAATTAAAAGAATTGAGAGATAGTGATAAAACAATTGTTATTGTTTCACATAGTTTAGATACAGTTAAAGATTTATGTACACGTGCTGTTTGGATCTATAAAGGTGAATTTAAATTAGATGGTGATCCAACTTATGTTATTGATGAATATTTAAAACAAGTTAAATTAGATCATAAAGAAGAAGCTAAGAAAAAATATCAAAAACCATTAGATACTTACCATGGTATTGTTGTTGTTGATATTCCTCAATCATTTGCTGAAGTTAAAAAAGATACAGCTCAATTTACAATTTCTGGATGGTCATTGAGTGATTGTTTAAATGATCGTTTAAAAGTAACCTTTGATGATCAAGAGGTTACTGAAATGAGAAAAATAAATAGAAGTGATGTTTTAATGGCTTATCAAGAAAAATATGGTGGCTATGGAACAAATAATGATGAATGTGGATTTGATTACTTTGTAGATGTAAATCAAATGAAATTAGGAGAGCATTCTATTCTTGTGCAATTATTAGATGAAAAAGATAAAGTTATATCTGAAAAAGATTTAAAGGTTAATATCATATAGGAGAAAAAAGAAGATGAAATTATTTAAAAACTTATATGACTATCGAGAATTATTAAAAACAAATGTAAAAAAAGATATTAGAGGGAAATATAAAGGATCATTTTTAGGTATTTTATGGTCGTTTTTAAATCCGTTACTAATGGTAGCTGTTTATGCTATTGTATTTCCTTATATTATGAGAATTAAAACTGATAATTATTTACAATACCTAATTTGTGGAGTCATTCCATGGAATTTCTTTACAACAGTTATGGGACTTGGAATGGGAAGTATTAAAAATAATGCAGGTGTCGTTAAAAAAGTATATTTTCCTAGAGAAATATTACCAATATCAGCTACATTAAGTGGACTCGTTAACTTTTTTATTGCATGTATTATTATTATTATCTTCTGTGTGTTTGGTGGACTTGGATTAAGCTGGCATATTTTATTAGTACCTTTTATTGCATTGATACAATTTGTACTTACAGCAGGACTTGTTATTGGATTAAGTGCTATTAATGTTTATATTCAAGATACAGAATATATTATCCAATTCGTTATTAATATGTTATTTTATGGAACACCTATTTTATATCCAGCAGAATTGTTCCCAGAAGCTATTCGTTGGGTACTTTATTTAAATCCTTTTACACATATTGTAAGTACTTATCGTGACTTCTTTATGTATCATACGTTACCAGCAATGTCTAGTGTAATCTACATGGCTGTCATGGCGCTTATTTGTTTTGTGTTAGGTATGTTTATTTTTAGAAAATTAGAAAAAGGATTCGCTGAGGAAATATAAGGGAGATATGTATGAAAACATTAGATTACATAAATATTAGAGAGGCTCATGTACATGGCATTGTTAATCCAACATTTATCATGAGAGGAAATTGTGATTTGCAAAAATATTCACTTGAAATAGTGGTTGATGGAAAGGAAAGAAAAGCTAAATTTTTGCCAGATTTAGTTAGTGACAATTATGAATTATCACTTTCTTTAAATAAAAGTGATTCTAAAATCAAAGTTTATTTATTACATGATAATCAAAAAGAATTGATTTGTGTAAGAAAAAATAACCTACTTAAAAGAATAAAATCTAAAATAAGAACTTTTTTTCAATTAATTTTGGTTAAAGCAAACTCAAGTAAAAATAAAGTAAAAGTAAATACTTATGCTATTGGTAAAGAAGTTAAATATATAGCTAAGGAATATCATTTTGTTTTAACACCAAATAGATTAAAACAAAGTAAAAGACGTATTAAAGAAAATAAGAAAACAAAAAATAAATTTTTAGATGTTTATAATTTCTTAAATCAAAAGGAATATCTTTTATGGTTAGAAAAAAATGAAAAACCATTTGAAGAACATCCTCAATTTTCTTACAATCCACTTATTTCAATTTGTATACCAGTTTATAATGTGGAAAGAAAATACTTAGCAGAATGTTTAGATTCTATTTTAAATCAAACATATCAAAACTTTGAAATATGTTTATCTAATGATTGTTCAACTTTACAAGAAACAATTGATACTTTAAATGAATATGAAAAGAAAGATTCTAGAATCAAAGTACATCATCGTAAAGAAAATGGACATATTTCTAAAGCAACAAACGATGCTTTAAATATTGCTAGCGGTGAATTTATTGGTTTAATGGATAATGATGATTTACTTGCTAGAAATGCTTTAGCTGAATGTGTGGCTGTCTTAAATAAAAATAAAGAATTAGATTTTATTTATACAGATGAAGATAAAATGGATATGGAAGGATTAAGAAGAGATCCTCATTTTAAATCAGATTATGCACCTGATTCATTACTTGGAAGTAACTATATTTGTCACTTTGAAATCATGAGAAAATCAATTGTTGATGAAATCGGTGGTTTTAGAGTAGGCTATGAAGGGGCACAAGACTATGATATTTTCTTAAGATTTTTAGAAAAGACAACACCTGAACGTGTATATCATATTCCAAAGATTTTATATCATTGGCGTATGATTGAAGGGTCAACGGCTGCGACAATTGATAGTAAAGGATATGCTGTAGAAAAAGGTAGAATGGCTGTAGAAGATGCCTTAAAACGTAGAGGTGTTAAAGCAAAAGTAACAGTGCATCCAAGAGTTCCTTACTATCTAGTGAGATATGAATATGAAACAGAACCAATGGTTTCTATTATTATTCCAACTAAAGATTATGCAGATGTTACAGAACAATGTTTAAAATCATTATTTGAAAAAACGACATATAAAAATTATGAAGTTATTTTAATGAATAATAATAGTGAAAAGAAAGAAACTTTTGATTTATTTAAAAAATATCAAAATAAATATTCTAACTTTAGAGTTATTGATGCTAATTATGAATTTAACTATTCTAAAATCAATAATCAAGCTGTAGAAGCGGCTAAAGGTGAATATATTGTTTTATTAAATAATGATACTGAAATTATTACACCACATTGGTTACAAGTAATGGTTGGCTATGCAATGCAACCTCATATTGGGGCAGTAGGTGCTAAATTGTTATATCCTGATAATACGGTTCAACATGCCGGTATTATTTTAGGAATTGGTGGAATTGCACAACATTGTTTTATTGATAATCCAAGAGAAGATGTTGGTTTCTATGGACGATTATCAGTTCCATTTAACTACAGCGCTGTTACTGCAGCTTGTTTAATGGTTTCTAAAGAAAAATATTTAGAAGTCAATGGTTTGGAAGAAGATCTACAAGTAGCATTCAATGATGTTGATTTCAACTTAAAGTTATTGAAACAAGGATATTATAATATTTGTTTAAATCAAGTAGAACTATATCATTATGAATCTAAATCTAGAGGTGATGATACAGTTGATACAAATAGTGCTAAATATCGTCGTTTTGTACAAGAACATGATTATATCAAAGATAAATGGGGCTATATGTTATATAGTGATCGTTTTTATAATCCTAATTTAAGTTTGAAGAAAGCATTTGTTTTAGATAAAGAATAATGGGAGGTAAATCAATGAAAGTATTAGTAACAGGTGTTAATGGTCAATTAGGCTATGACGTTATGAATGAATTAAATCAAAGAGGACATGAAGCAATTGGAAGTGATATTACTGAAAGTAATGAACATTTTCAAAAGTATGTTCAATTAGATATTACAAATAAAGAAGCTGTTGAATCAGAAATTACAAAAATCAATCCGGATGTTGTTGTTCACTGTGCAGCATGGACTGCTGTGGATTTAGCAGAGGACGATGATAAGATAGAAAAAGTAAGAGCAGTTAATGCTAAAGGAACAGAAAATATTGCTTTAACATGTAAGAAAATTGATTGTAAAATGATTTATATTTCTACAGATTATGTATTTAACGGACAAGGTGAAACACCTTGGGATCCTGATTGTAAAGATTACAAACCATTAAATGTTTATGGACAAACTAAATTAGAAGGTGAACTTGCAGTTTCTTCTAATTTAGATAAATATTTTATTGTACGTATTGCTTGGGTATTTGGTGTTAATGGTAAAAACTTTATTAAAACAATGTTAAACGTTGGAAAGAAATATCCACAAGTTAAGGTTGTTAATGATCAAATTGGTACACCAACATATACTTATGACCTTGCTCGATTATTAGTAGATATGGCTGAAAGTGATAAATATGGTTATTATCATGCGACTAATGAAGGTGGATATATTTCATGGTATGATTTTACAGTAGAAATCTTTAAACAGGCAGGATATACTACAGAAGTTTTACCAGTAACGACTGAAGAATATGGTTTATCTAAAGCTGCTAGACCATTTAATAGTAGATTGGATAAGTCAAAACTTGTAGAAAATGGATTTAAACCATTACCTACATGGCAAGATGCTTTAAGTAGATATTTAAAAGAAATTGAATATTAAGATTGATTCGCTCATTTTAAATGAGCGAATTTTAGTTTTAATTTTATAATTTTAAAGAAAAATATAAGATTTATGATTTGTTGTTAATATAAGTAATTGGTTTTGTAATAGTGAGAGGAAAATGATAATGGATATTAAATATATTGAGAAGAAAATGGAAAAAATAATACCTAAAGGTGTTAGTTTATTAGAATTTATGACTTTTGGTGTTATTGTAATGAGTACATATATATTTTTTTCAAATTTTAGTTTATTAAGATTGAATAGGAAAATGATTAGAGAAATTATATATATTTTTAGTTTTAAAAATATTTTTGTATTGACTATTTTTGTCCTTATATTTGTGGTGGTGATAGACAAAATTCAATATAAGATTAAAATTAAATATGATTTTAAATATAACTTTGTACAATGGAAATTATTAACAAAAAAATTTATTGAATTATATTTTTTTGTTTTATCTTTGTATTTGTCCAGTTTTGTCTTATTAAATCAAAAACTGAATGAATATAATACATATGAAATGATATGTTTTCTTTTTTTTATTGTTTCTGTTTGGATTTATTGTATAAATGTCTTATCAAAAATTTTTAAAGAGGATAGTTATTTTGATTATGAATATAATAAATCTAAATATCTTAATAACACGTTATTAAAGTTTGAAGGAAAAAATATTGATGATATAAATAAGAGAATTGCACTTTTAGAATTATATGAGAAAACTTCAAATGCATATGATAAAGGAATAAGAATAGATAAGGAAGAATTTAAAAGAAAAGAAATAGAGAAAAGCTATTTAAAGGTCAATAAAGATTAAATTAATATTCAAAGATAAAAAATATTTAAAGTATTGGTTTATAAACATAGTAGGCTTAAAAGTAGAAAATTAATATGAAATTTGTTAAATTGAAAAATATGTTTTTAAAGGCGCATTAATTTTATATACATTATATATTTGATAGATGGGAATTGTTTGTTTTATAAACTGTTACTACTAAAAGAAATAAGATCAGTATTTAGAATATATGTTAGAAATGATAATTAAAATGTTGCTTATATATCAATTGTAAAGTAAAGAAATAAAATTAAATGTTAATTTTTGTTATTGAATAGTCACATTTAAACTATATGATAATGATACAAAGCTACATAGAATTATAGTATTTTTAATTACTCATTTTCAAAGACGAAGTAATTAAAATCTAGTTGATTTTATGTACCATGACTACGCTTTATAATTTAAAATATGTTATACTGTTTCTAACAAAAGAAAGGGATAGTTATGAAAGTATCATTAGTAATGGCTGTATATAATGGCGAAAAGTATTTAATTGAACAATTAGATTCTATTAGAAAACAAACGTATCCAATTGATGAAGTAATATTAATAGATGATGTTTCTACTGATAATAGTTATGAGTTGATTCATCAGTATATCGATGGTTATAAACTTATTAATTGGAAACTTATAAAAAATGAAAATAATTTAGGATATCGTAAGAACTTTAAAAAAGGATTAGAGATAGTAGATGGAGATATCATTTTTTTAAGTGACCAAGATGATCGTTGGCATTTAAATAAAATAGAGGTGATGGTTGAAAAAATGAGTCAATCCAATATTTTATCTCTAGCATCGAGTTTTAATTTTATGGATCAAGATGGAAATTGTTTCGAAGTGAATAAAATAAAAGGACGTTCAAATAATAATTTACTTTTTAAAGAAGTAACAGAAGAATTAACGGAAATCGATTTAAAGAGTTTATTAGAAATGAATTTTTCTCAAGGTTGTTGTATGGCTATCAAAAAAGAAGTTAAAGATGAATATTTAAAAGTAACACAAGGTAAATTGCCTCATGATTGGGAATTGAATATTATTTCTGCTATTCAAAATGGATGTTATTATTTAGATATTCCTTTAATTGATTATAGAATTCATAATAATAATACAATTGGAATGGATAATATTGTTGATGGGAATATTATTAATGAAAAGAAACAAAGAGTGAATGAACGTATTGAACAGACCAAAGCACAAATAGAAAATGTGAATTTTGCATTGGGATTAGAGCTAAATAGAGAACAAAAAAAATATTGTTTAAAATATAAAGATTATTTAACACAAAGAGTTTTAATGATGAAAGAAAAGAAAGCTTGTTCTTTGATTTTATACTTTTTAAAAGGAAAATATAAAGGATTTGGAAGAGTTAAAACTTTTTTAGGAGATTTAGTGAACATTATTAAATAGGTGATTGTATGGAAAAAATATTATTAATATCAAATATGTATCCATCTAAAAAATATAAACATTATGGTGTGTTTGTTCAAAATACAGCAAGTATTTTGAAAAATAATGGATATCAAGTAGATGTATCAGCTTTAAAAAAGAAAGATAGTAAGTTAGGAAAATTAGGTGGATATTTAAGTTTTTATATAAAAAGTATCTTTTTGTGTTTATTTCATCATTATGATTATCTTTATGCTCATTATATTTCACATTGTGCTCTATTGATTAAAATCATTAAGAAATTAAAACCAAGTATAAAGGTTATTGTAAATGTTCATGGAAATGACGTTGTTCCAGAAGACGCACATGATGAGAAGTTTATTCCTTTAGTTAAATCAACATTACCTCTAATAGATTTATGTATTGTACCATCAAGTTATTATCAAAAGGTCATGATGGAACAATATGGATTGAATGAAGATAAAATCAAGATTTTTCCTTCAGGAGGTATTAATTTTGATGTCTTTCAAGAAATAGAAAACGCTAAAGAAAAATTGCATTTAGATCCAAATAAAAAATGTATAGGTTATATAGGAAGATATGAAAAAAGAAAAGGTTGGGAAGTCTTTTTAAAGGCTATTAGTTTATTAGAAAACGTAGAACAATATCAAATCGTGATGGTGGGTGTTGGTGAAGATGAAGAAAAAGCGAATGCACTTATTCAAGAATATCATTTAGAAAACGTGATAAAAAAATATCCAATGCAAACTCAAAAAGAATTGGCGTTATTTTATTCAGCTATTGATATCTTTTGTTTTCCAACCTATCGTAAAAGCGATAGTTTAGGATTGGTTGGATTAGAAGCTATGGCTTGTGGTTGTATAGTTATTGCATCTAATATGGCAGGACCAACAAGTTATATTAAAAATCAAGAAAATGGTTTTTTCTTTAAACCAAGAGATGGTAAAGATTTAAATCAAAAAATAGAAGATATTTTATCAATGAATGAACATCAAATAAAAGAGATTAAAGATCATGCTTATCAAACGGCCAAAGCGTATGATGTAAATGATATTTCTCAAAATCTAGTGGATATTTTTAATGGAATATAGGATGTGAAAGTATGGATGTGTCAGTTATTATTCCTATTTATAAAGGGAATGGATATATAGAATCTTTATTAAATAAAATAGAGAAAAATTATCAAGAAAGTCAAAAAGAAATAGAGGTTATTTTTGTTAATGATTATCCTGATGAAGAAATTATTGTAGGTAGTCAACATGATTTTCCAATTAGAATTATTAATAATGAAATGAATCAAGGAATTCATCAAACAAGAATCAATGGTTTAAAAAAAGCGTTAGGTAAATATATTTTATTTTTAGATCAAGATGATGAAATTAGTGATTTTTTTATTAAAAGTCAATTAGAACATATTGGAGATGCAGATTTATGTATTGCTAATGGTATTATGGAATCAGAAAATGGGAAATGTTTGATTTATAAAAATCAAAAATCACAAGATTATTTAAAGAAACAAATTGGTTTTATTAAAGTAAGAGACTTAATTGTTTCACCAGGTCATTGTTTGATTAAAAAAACAAGTATACCAGAATATTGGACAAAACATGTCATGTCTGTTAATTCGGCAGATGATTACTTTTTATGGCTTTTGATGATTGAAAATAAATGTCAATTTAATGTGAATTATGATGTATTATATACCCATAAGTATACTGGAGAAAATGTTTCAGGAAGTCTAGATCAAGTGCATAAGTCTAACATGGAAATGGTTGATTTATTAAAAGAATATTGTCATAATATCAATGTTGATTTATTGAAAAGAACTATTACATATAAATATGATATGAAAAAACAAGGGAAATTAGTTCCATCAATAAAAAATATAGATTTATTTTTATATAATACAATCTATCAATTATTATGGAAAGGTATGTAAAATATGAAAAATGTATTTATTATAGGGAGTAAAGGAATACCTGCTAATTATGGTGGCTTTGAAACCTTTGTCGAATATTTAACAAAGTATAAGGTCAGTGATGATATTAAGTATCATGTAGCTTGTTTGTCTGATCATGAAGAAGAATTTGAACATAATCAAGCAAGATGTTTTAAAGTACAAGTGCCTGATATTGGACCAGCAAAAGCAGTTTATTATGATATTGCAGCTTTAAAAGCAGTTTATCAATATGTTGTTGATCATAATATTGAAGAGGGGATTGTTTATATTTTAGCTTGTCGTATAGGTCCATTTTTAAAGAAATATGTCAAAATGTTTCATGCTAAAAATATTCAAGTTTTTGTTAATCCTGACGGTCATGAATTTAAAAGAGCTAAATGGAATTGGTTTATTAGACAATATTGGAAATTATCTGAAAGATTGATGATTAAAAATGCGGATTATATCGTTTGTGATTCACAAAATATTGAAAAGTATATTCAAGAAGATTACAAAAAGTATCAACCCCAAACAACATTTATCGCTTATGGAGCAGATGTTGTTGATAACAGTGATGAAGAAAAATTTGAAGTATGGGCTAAGGAACATGAGGTTTCAAAAAATGAATATTATTTAATTGTTGGACGTTTTGTTCCTGAAAATAATTATGAAACAATGATTAGAGAATTCATGAGTTCGAATACAAAAAAAGATTTAGTGATTGTTACTGGATATCAAGAAAGTAAGTTGTATCATATTTTAAATAACAAGTATCATTTTGAAAATGATCAAAGAGTTAAATTTGTAGGTACAATTTATGATGATGCTTTATTAAAAAGTGTAAGAAAGAATGCTTTTGCTTATTTACATGGTCATGAAGTAGGAGGAACTAATCCTTCCTTGTTAGAAGCCTTAGGTTCTACTTCTTTAAATCTTTTATTAAATGTTGGCTTTAATCAAGAAGTAGGTTTAGATTCATGTATTTATTGGGGTAAAGAAAAGAATAATTTAAAACATCTTATAGAACATGTTGAAACATTTGATCAAGATTATATTGATGCTTTAGGAAAAGCAGCTAAAGAAAGAATAAACAATGATTATAGTTGGAGTAAGATTGTTTCAGACTATGAAAGCTTGTTCTTAAGAAAAAAAGATTTGTAGATAATTGTAATTTGTTATATAGTATAAAAGAAGAAGAGAAAAATATCGTGGAGGAACAACTATGTTTAAAAAAGTAGTCGCTCTATTAATGACATGTGTTTTATCGATGTCATTAGTAGGATGTAGTAATGATTCGAGTGATAAAACAACAACTAAGAAGCCTGCTACATCAAACAGCATTAAAATTAAAGATGTTAATGATTTCCAAGAAGCTGATGGATTAATCAAATATTTTACAATGGATGATAAAAAAATAGCCATTCCTGAAACAGTAGGAGAATATGCAAATTATTTATCACAAGTTGGTACAGTTACTTTAAATGATACTGGTGATAAAGTAGAAGATGTGGAATTAGATGCTAATGGGATTTCATCGATGGCAGCATATCTAAATGTAGAATTAGATAGTGGTGATGTTGCACATTTCTATTTAAGATATGAAAATCCAACTAAAAAAGCTATTAGTGTAGCAGAAGCATCTGTAACGTTTATTGAAGTAAAATATGATGAATACGCTGAAGAAGAATACGATAAAGCAGCTAAAGATGTTGTTGTAGAAACAAGTGAAGGATCGTTAGCTTTAAATAATAAAGTAAAATATGCACAAGTTAAAAAGGTTTTAGGTGAACCAAACCAAGAAACGGATGGTAGATTCCATTATTCAAATGATGCAGGATATAAATACATGTTTGATTGCTGTAACGAAAATAGAAATGGAATTTTTAGAGGATTTAGTATCGAATATCCAAGTAAATAATAAATATTTCATAGCAGGATAAGTTATCCTGCTATAATTTTTTGGTTCTAGGTTAGCAACAGGAATCATGGATATGGTGTTAATGTGGTTCTTAGTGAATTTTAATATTGTTAATGATGTTGTTGCTAAGGTTGTTGTCAATGTGATTGTTGTTATCTTAAATTATATTTTAAGTAAGTTAGTTGTATTTAAGAAATAATGAGGTTTCTGAGTATTCAGTGCCTTTTTCTTTTTGCTAAAATAAGCTATTTTTTTAGAAGTAAAAATAGTATAATTTATACAATATATGAACATATATTATATATGATCAAAAGAAAGGAATAATCTTTGTGGAAAACTATTTGATTTAGATGAATTTGATTCATATAAAGAAGATAATCGAAGAGAAGTAAAAAGTGCTAAGAATGGTCTCCCAAACTCCATTTGGGAAACGTATTCTGCTTTTTCAAATGGATATGGTGGAGTTATTATTCTAGGGGTAATAGAAAATAAAGATGGAACATGGTCTACTTCAGGATTAGATGCTGACAGTTGTCAAAAATTAATTAAACAATTTTGGAATGATATTAATAATAGACAAAAAGTAAGTATTAATTTATTAAGAGATGATGATGTAGAAGCTTATAAAAAAGAAGATGATCAAATTATTGTGATTCATGTTCCAATGGCAAGAAGGTAAGAAAAACCTGTCTATATTAATAATAATTTATTTTATGGAACATATAGAAGAAATCATGATGGTGATTATCATTGTACACGTTTGCAAGTTAAAACAATGTTACGTGACCAAGCAGAAAAAACAATGGATATGGAAGTGTTGGATGATGTTCCATTAGAAGATTTAAACTATGAAACAATCCAAGGTTATCGAAATAGACATCAAGTATTAAATGCAGGACATCCCTTTGAAAGATTAAATAATGATGAATATTTAAGAAGCATTGGTGCAGCAGCTATTTCAAAAGAAGATCATCAATTACATCCTACAGCAGCAGGAATGTTGATGTTTGGAGATGAATATAATATTGTACGTCATTTTCCAGATTATTTTTTAGATTATCGAGAAGTTTTAGATCCATCTATTCGTTGGACTGATCGTTTACAATCAAGTTCAGGTGAATGGTCTGGAAATATATGTGACTTTTATTTTAGAGTCTATAATAAAATCATTAAAGATGTTAAAGTTCCTTTTTCGATGAAAGGAGGGGACAGGATAGATGATACACCTGTCCATAAAGCACTTCGTGAAGCATTGGCTAATTGTTTGATTAATGCAGATTACTATGGGACAAGAGGGGTTGTTATAAAAAAAGATCAAGATAGAATTATTTTCGAAAATCCTGGATATATTAGAACTGGAAAGGAACAAATGAGAAAAGGTGGGGAATCTGACCCGCGTAATAAAACTCTTATGAAAATGTTTAATCTTGTAAACATAGGTGAACGTTCTGGAAGTGGTGTTCCTAATATCTTCAATACATGGGAAGATCAAGGATGGAAAGAACCTGTTATTGAAGAAAGGTTTGATCCTGATCGAACTATCTTAACACTTGAATTTGTAGATAAAACAAACAAAGAAAAAGCGGCGAAGAAAAGTGGCGAAGAAAAAACGGCGAAGAAAAAAATAACAAGTAAAACAAAAGAAAAAATGATAAAAATAAAAGAATATCTTAGTGAAAATAAAGAAGCAAAAACAAAAGATATTGCTGAATATCTAAATCTTAGTTCTGCTAGAACAAGAAAAATATTATCAGAAATGAAAACAATTGAAGCTATTGGTACAAACACAAATAGAAAATATAGGTTAAAAGATAATCAAAAATAGAATTGTCTTTAAAGATGAAATAAAATGTAATATATATATGAAAAGAGCTATCAAATAGATTCATTGCTATGATGATTTATTTCAAAATTTATTAAAAAGTAATCACAAACTTGTCAGCATAGGTGATTACTTTTTTTGTTCATTTTTGGTTTAAATAAAAAACAACTCTCATTAAACAGAGTTGCTTTTTAAATGCCTCCTTTCTAAACACAAGTAAAATCTCTATATTAAACTGAGAACGCGAAATGTGTTTTTAAGATATAATCTCAGATTTTTTGTTTTCTGTGTGTCGGTAGTGAAATATCTTTTTTTAAATTTTATTTGTATAGAGATTTCACTGTTATTTTATATGAAATAGGTTGATTTTTGTTTGTTTAGGGAAAATTAAAAAAATAGTGGGAAAATCGTTAAGAAATATGCTAAATATTTTATTGAAAGAGATAAATATCCAGAGATAAGGGTATCATTTTAAATAATAAAATAGTATAATATCACAAAATGAGGTGGAATCATGGAAACAGTTTTGGTAGAAAAAAAGAACATAAACGAGGTTGTTGAATTATTAAAACAAGATGAGGTTGTGGCTTTTCCTACCGAGACTGTTTTTGGCTTAGGTGTGAAGTTTGGAAATCTTTCGGCACTTGAAAAAATCTATGAAATTAAACATAGAAGTCATAGTAAAGCAGTATCTTTGATGATCTATGATTCTCAAGATATAGAAAAATATGCTTATGTAAATACAAATGCTCAAAAATTGATTGATGAATTTATGCCGGGAATGATAACTCTTGTTTTAAAAAAGAAATCAATTTTATCAGATGATTTTACAGCGGGATTAGAAACGATAGGTATAAGAATACCTGATGATCCATTTGTATTAGAATTATTGAAAAGAGTAGGGCCAATGTTAGTAACAAGCGCTAACATTTCAGGTCAAGAGACACTTTTAAATGATTTAGATGTGTATCATGAATTTAATGGGAAACTAAAGATGATCGTCAAAGGAAAATGTCAAAATTCTCTAGCAAGTACAGTGGTAAAAATTGATGATGATGTAACAATATTACGTCAAGGTTGTATTAGTGAAGAAAAAATCAGGGAGGTATTGAAGTGAAAATTGCAATGGCATGTGACCATGGTGGTCTCAGATTAAAAAATGTATTAAAAGAAGATTTAGAAAAAAATGGTTATGAAGTTGTAGATTTTGGTACATACACAGAAGAAAGCTGTGATTACCCAGATTATGCTTCTAAAGCAGCAAAAGCTGTTGCTGATGGAACGTGCGACAAGGGGGTTGTCGTATGTGGAACTGGAATTGGTGTCAGCATTACTGCCAATAAAGTAAACGGAATTCGTTGTTCATTATGTCATGATGTATTTAGTGCAAAAGCAACACGTCAACATAATGATTCAAACATGTTAGCAATGGGGCAACGTGTTATAGGGGAAGGCTTAGCTTTAGAAATCTTACATGCATGGCTTGAAAGCGAATATGAAGGCGGAAGACATGATGCAAGAATTCAAAAAATGATGGCTTTAGAAAAGGAGTAATAAATAATGAAAGATACACAATTATTTGAAAGTGTTGAAAGAGAATTAAATAGACAAAGAAATAACATTGAATTGATTGCTTCAGAAAACTTTGTTTCTGAAGAAGTATTACAATTAGCTGGATCAGTTCTTACAAATAAATATGCTGAAGGATATCCAGCAAAAAGATATTATGGGGGATGTCAATTTGTTGATGAAGTTGAAGAACTTGCAAGACAAAGAATTTGTGAAATCTATGGGGCAGAACATGCTAATGTTCAACCACATAGTGGGGCACAAGCAAATACTGCAGTTTATTTAGCTTTATTACAACATGGAGATAAAGTGTTAGGTATGTCACTTGCTGATGGGGGACATTTAACACATGGACATCCATTGAACTTTTCAGGAATTAACTATGAATTTTATAGCTATGGTGTTTCAAAAGAAACAGAAACAATTGATTATGAAGCTTATAAAAAACAAGTAGAAGAAATTAAACCAAAACTCGTTGTTGCTGGAGCAAGTGCTTATAGTAGAACAATTGATTTTGAATTTATGGCTAAGGTAGCGCATGATAATGGCGCATTATTTATGGTAGATATGGCTCATATCGCTGGACTTGTAGCTGCTGGCGTTCATCCATCACCATTTCCATATGCTGATATTGTCACAACAACAACACATAAAACATTAAGAGGACCTCGTGGTGGTGTCATCATGTGTAAAAAAGAATTTGCTGCTGATATTGATCGTGCAGTTTTCCCAGGTATGCAAGGTGGACCTTTAATGCATATTATTGCTGCTAAAGCACAATGTTTCTATGAAGTACAACAACCAGAATTTAAAGACTATGCAAAACAAATTATCAAAAATGCTAAAGCAATGGAAAAAGTCTTTAAAGAAGAAGGGTTCAGATTGGTTGCTGGAGGAACAGATAACCATTTATTACTTGTTGATGTTAAAGCAAGTTGTGGTATTTCTGGTAAAAAAGCACAACGTTTACTTGATGAAATCAATATTACAGCTAATAAAAATGCAATTCCTTTTGATACAGAAAAACCATTCAAAGCTTCAGGAATTCGTATTGGAACACCAGCAATGACAACAAAAGGATTCAAAGAAGAAGACTTTGAAGAAGTTGCAAGAATCATTGCTTATCGTTTAAAAAATGAAGAAACAGATGAAATTAAAGAAGAATGTTTAAAACGAGTAGCAAAACTTACTGAAAAGGTCACAATGTATTCAAATATTAAATATATCTAGGAGGCAAATATGTCAGTAACAATATTAGATCATGCTTTAATCCAACATAAACTCACTATTATGCGAGATAAAAATACGTCAACTTATATTTTTAAACAAAATTTAGATGAAATAGCTAAATTAATGGCATTTGAAGTAACACGCAATGTTTCATTAAAAGATAAAGCGATTGAAACACCAGTTTGTCCTACAGTTGGTAAAGAACTAGATTTACCAATTGTATTAGCACCTATTTTACGTGCAGGAATTGGTTTAGTTGATGGTTTTAGAGATATTATTCCTACAGCTAAAATTGGTTATATAGGGATGGAAAGAGATGAAGAAACTCTTGAGCCACGTGAATATTATGCTAAATTTCCAAAAGGTCTAGAAGATGCTTTAGTCATTGTTTTAGATCCGATGCTAGCAACTGGTGGAAGTGCTAATATGGCAATTGAAAATATTAAACAAAGAGGAGCAAGAAAAATCAAACTTGTTTGTTTAGTAGGAGCACCAGAAGGAGTTAAAGCGATTCAAGAAGTACATCCTGATGTTGATATTACACTTGCAGCATTAGATGAAAAATTAAATGAGCATGGTTATATTGTTCCTGGACTTGGAGATGCCGGAGATCGTTTGTTTGGAACAAATGAATAATAAAGAGAAGCTTTTTAAAGATTTGCTTTATGCATTGACGTTATCAGGTAAAATATTTGGAACTTTAATAGCTGGCGTCATATTGGGTTTATATTTGGATAGTATATTACTAACCAAACCTCTTCTGACGCTAGTATTTCTTGTTTTAGCGTTTATAGAAGTGATGAGAACATTATTAAAAGGTGGAAAATCATGAATGAAAAGTTAGTTTTTAAGAAATCATTTTTTATTTTTTTGATAGGTTTTATCGTTTTTTCAATTATTGGTTTGATGATGAAATCTATCAGTTATTCGCTAGGTTTTTTGCTTGGATATTTATTTAATCTTGCAATTTTTTATGTTATTATTATCACGTCTGATATGATATTGAACTTAAAAAGATCTACAAGTTTAATTATCTTATTAAATATAGTCAAACTTGCAATTTATGCGATTGGTTTTTTAATTGCTATTTTTATTCCAAAATGGTTTAATCTGATGGGTGTTCTTTTTGGATATATGGTCATTAAAATAACCATATATATTGTAAGTTATCAAATGAAGGGGGTGAAAGGGTGAGTAACTTCTTAGATTCTTTACAGGTAGAATTAATCTTTTCATTGATTATTATGGTGGTGATGGCTATTTTCTTTATTTATGCCGGAAAGAAATTTGCAACTGCTGATCCAACAGCAAGACCTAAAGGTGTTGTTTTAGTTGTTGAAACAGGTGTTAAAATGATTTACGACTATTTAAAAAGTATCATGCCAAAGAAATTTGAAAAGAACTATTATCCATACTTTGCAATGCTCTTTGCATATTTGGTCATTGCTAACTTAAGTGGATTATTAGGATTTGAAGCACCAACTTCAAATTATTCTATTACTCTTGCATTAACAACAATTACATTCTGTTTAATTCAGTTTAATGCAATCAAAAAACAAGGATTATTATCTTACATTTGGGGTGCTGTATGGCCACCAACAAACTTATTAAGTATTCTTTCGCCATTGATTTCGTTATCAATGCGTTTATTTGGGAATATTTTAAGTGGATCGATCCTTATGTATTTAGTTTATCAATTAACAGGTTACATTTCAGGGTTATTGATCAACTTTAACTTTTTAGGACCAGTGATTGCTCCTTGGCTACATTGTTATTTTGATGTCTTTGCAGGATGCATTCAAACATTGGTATTCGTTACATTATCATCTATCTTGATAATGATGGAAAATCCAGATTAAGTTCTTTACTAGCTTGCTAGTTAAGATATAAATGAAAAATGAACTATTTTTTAGGAGGAAAAAAATTATGGTAAAAGGTTTAATTGCTATTGCAGCAGGTCTTGCTGTATGTGCAGGTTTAGGAACAGGGATTGGTGAAGGGATTGCTGCTAGTAAAGCTGTAGAAGCTGTTGGTAGAAACCCAGAAGCTGAAGGTAAAATCCGTACTATGATGATCTTAGGGATTGCCTTATCAGAAACAGTTGCCATCTATGGTTTATTAGTTTCTTTAATCTTATTATTCGTATATTAATAATTGAAAATCTGACAAAGGAGGAATAAAGATGCCAGATATAGCAGGAAAATTATTCCCTAATCTTACAACACTGATTGTTCAATTATTATCTACAGGAGTTTTGTTACTTATTTTTAAGAAGTTTTTATGGAAAAATGTCATGGAATATTTTGCTAAAAGAGCAGATTACATAGAATCTACAATCAATGAGGCAAAAGAAATGAACGAAAAAGCTTCTGCAAATTTAGAAACAGCTGAAAAAGAAGCACGTGAAGCGGCAAGTAAATATCGTGAAATTCTTGATCAAGCAAAAGATGATGGTCAAAAAGTGAAACAACAAATTATTGACCAAGCAAACGAAGAAGCAAGAGCTAAAATTGAACAAGCACAAAAAGAAATTGAAACAGAAAAGAAACAAGCTCAAGCAGATATGAAACAAGAAATTGTGGATGTTGCTATTGAGGTTGCAACTAAAGTGATGAACAAAGAAATGAATGAAGAAATCAACAAAGGATTAGTAGAAGAATTTGTTGATGATGTGGTTAACTAATGAGTGTTGTTGGCGATAGATATGCTGAATCTTTATTTGATTTAGCAAAAGAAGAAAATCAAGTCACTCAATATCTTGATGACATCAAATTAGTTGGTGAGGTTCTAGATAGTGATCCTCAAATTGTTCAATTCTTTAATCACGTTCTTATTGAAAATGATAAAAAGATTCAATTATTGGATCAATCATTTAAAGGGAATGTTGATCAATATGTTTTAAATTTCTTAAAACTATTAGTGCAATCAAGAAGAATTCGTTATATTGATGATATTGTTAAATCTTATATTAATTTATCAAATCAATATTTAGGTATAGAAGAAGGTATGATCTATACACCTTATGAATTAACTGATCAACAAATTCAAGATATAGAAAAAGCAATCAGTCAAAAAGAAAACAAAAAGGTTACTTTAAAAGTATCTATTGATCCATCATTATTAGGTGGTATTAAAGTTCAAATTGCTAACCGTATTTATGATGGAACAATTAAAAATAAAGTAGAAATGCTTAAAAAAGAACTATTAAGAAAGTAGGTGGAAATAGTGGGGCTTAGACCAAATGAAATTAGTGCTTTAATTAAAGAACAAATTAAGCATTATGACGATATCATTGAACAAAAAGATGTCGGAACAGTCGTGACTGTTGGTGATGGTGTAAGTGTTATTCATGGGTTAGATAATGCCATGTTAGGTGAATTATTACTTTTCCCAAATGATGTTTACGGAATGGTCATGAACTTAGATGAAGATAGTGTAGGAGCCGTACTACTTGGATCTGAAAGTACGATTAAAGAAGGAGACGAAGTTAAACGTACTGGAAGAATTATTGAAGTCCCTGTCGGGGATGAAATGTTAGGAAGAGTTGTTAATCCATTAGGACAAGCAATCGATGGTCAAGGTGAAATCAATACTGGTAAAACTAAACCAATCGAACGTGTTGCTAGTGGGGTAATGACAAGAAAATCAGTTGATCAACCATTACAAACTGGTATTACATCAATTGATGCTATCATTCCTATCGGTAGAGGTCAACGTGAGTTAATTATCGGTGACCGTCAAACAGGTAAAACTGCAATTGCTATTGATACAATTTTAAACCAAAAAGGACAAAACATTTATTGTGTTTATGTTGCTATTGGACAAAAGAATTCAACAGTTGCACAAGTTGTTGAAAAATTACGTCAAGGTGGAGCAATGGATTATACATGTGTTGTTTCTGCCGGAGCGAGTGAACTTGCACCAATTCAATATATTGCACCATATGCTGGATGTGCAATTGCTGAACATTGGTTAGATGAAGGAAAAGATGTTTTAATTGTTTATGATGATTTATCGAAACATGCGGTAGCTTATCGTACAATGTCGTTATTATTAAAAAGACCACCAGGACGTGAAGCTTATCCAGGGGATGTCTTCTATTTACATTCAAGATTACTTGAACGTGCTTGCCGTTTAAATGAAGAAAATGGTGGAGGATCAATTACTGCTTTACCAATCATTGAAACACAAGCTGGGGATATTTCAGCATATATTCCAACAAACGTTATTTCAATTACTGATGGACAAATCTTCTTACAACAAGAATTGTTCAACTCTGGATTTAGACCAGCTGTAGATACAGGATTATCTGTATCACGTGTAGGTTCTACTGCACAAATTAAAGCGATGAAACAAGTATCTGGTTCATTAAAACTTGAACTTGCTCAATATGCAGAAATGCAAGCTTTCGCACAATTTGGTTCTGACTTAGATGCTGCTACTAAAGCAACATTGGATCATGGGGCAAAAGTACGTGAAGTATTAAAACAAGCACAATACTCACCACGTAGTGTGCCAACACAAGTCATTACTTTATTTGCATTAAAATATGGTTATACAAAACAAATAGCTGTAGAAAAAGTAAAAGAATTTATGGATGGTTTAGTAGAAAATATTCAAATGTCTCATCCTGAATTTATTACTGAAATAGAAACTCAAAAAGTGATTTCAAATGAATTAGAAGCGAAGATGAAAGAAGCAACAGGCGCTTATGTTGATCAATTCTTAAAAACACAAGGGGCTAACTAATGCCTGGATCAATGCAAGAAATTAAGCGTCGTATTAAATCCGTTGAATCTACTAAAAAGATTACAAAAGCAATGGAATTAGTTGCGACATCTAAACTTCGTAAAACAAGAAATCAACTTGATGAATTAAAACCTTATTATCAAGGTGTTAGACAAACATGTGCAGAAATTTTAGCTTCTAATAAAGGGTTAAAAGATTCTGCCTATCTCGCTGAAAATAAAGTAGATAAAGATGTTTATATTGTTATTTCTTCAAGTTTAGGATTATGTGGTGGATATAATGCCAATGTCTTTAAAGAAATTAGTCAACAAATTAAAGATGAAGATTATGTTTACTCAATTGGAAGTAAAGGAACAAATTATTTCCGTAGAACGCATCAAGGACCAATCAATACTGATTTTGCTTCATTAAATTCAACATTAGTTTTTGATGAAGTGACTAAATTAGTGAAAAGTGTCACAGATCTTTATATTAATAAAGAAGTGGGAAGTATAAAAATCATTTATACTGAATTTGTTAATAACTTAACATTTAAACCACGTACAGTAACACTTTTACCAATTGATACAAATGAGTTTGAAAATATTGAAATTACCAATAAATTCACTATTTTTGAACCAAGTCCTGAAGAAGTTTTAGATAGTTTAATACCAATGTATTTACAAGCTGTCGTTTATGGCTATCTTGTTGAAAGTGTGACAAGTGAAAATGCGTCACGTAGAACTTCAATGGAAAATGCTACAGATAACGCAGAAGAATTAACAGAACAATTATTATTAAAATACAATCAAGCTCGTCAAACAGCAATTACTAATGAAGTTAGTGAAATTGTTGCTGGAGCTAATGCGCAATAAGGAGGTCAATATGGCAAATATTGGGAAAATAATTAGTGCCCGTGGGCCAGTTATTGATATTGCATTTGCTAGCGAAGATAAATTACCTCGATTAAATACAGCAATTCGTATTCAAAATGGTGAAGAAGAATTAGTTGTAGAAGTTGCTCAACACATTGGAGATGATGCAGTAAGATGTATCGCCATGGGACCAACTGATGGGGTAGTAAGAGGAATGGATGCTGTTGATACAGGTCACCCAATTTCAGTTCCAGTAGGAAATGATACATTAGGACGTATGTTCAATGTTTTAGGTGAACCAATTGACGGTAAAGGTGAATTAGGAAATGATGTTCCACGTATGCCTATCCATAGATCTGCGCCAACTTATGCAGAACAAATGACAACTACAGAAATCTTTGAAACAGGAATTAAAGTTGTAGACTTAATTTGTCCTTTTATCAAAGGTGGTAAAATTGGGTTATTCGGTGGTGCCGGAGTAGGTAAAACAGTATTGATCCAAGAATTTATTAACAATATCGCAACACAACATGGTGGATTATCAGTATTCGCCGGTGTTGGAGAACGTAGCCGTGAAGGTAACGATTTATACTATGAAATGAAAGAAAGTGGCGTTTTATCTAAAACATCACTTGTCTTTGGACAAATGAACGAACCTCCAGGAGCACGTTTACGTGTTGCCTTAACTGGTTTAACAATGGCTGAACAATTCCGTGATGGACAAGGTCAAGACGTGTTATTATTCATTGATAACATCTTCCGTTTCACACAAGCAGGTTCAGAAGTTTCTGCCTTACTTGGACGTGTACCATCACAAGCAGGATATCAACCAACTCTAGCAACTGAAATGGGTGCTTTACAAGAACGTATTACATCAACTAAAAAAGGATCAATTACATCAGTACAAGCGGTCTATGTACCAGCCGATGACTTAACTGACCCTGCACCAGCAACAACATTTGCTCACTTAGATGCTAAAATCGTCTTGGATCGTTCAATCGCTGCTTTAGGTATTTACCCTGCAGTAGATCCACTTAACTCTTCATCAAGAGCCTTAGATCCATTAGTTGTAGGTAAAGATCATTATGAAGTAGCTCATGGTGTTCAACAAATCTTACAACGTTATCAAGAATTACAAGATATCATCGCAATTCTTGGGATGGATGAATTAGGTGATGAAGATAAATTAATCGTTGCACGTGCAAGACGTGTACGTAATTTCTTATCACAACCATTTACAGTAGCTAGTCAATTTACTGGTTTAGATGGAAAATATGTCCGTGTAGAAGATACTGTTCAAGGATTTAAAGAAATTCTTGAAGGTAAATGGGATCAATTACCTGAACAAGCATTCCATAATGTTGGTACTATTCAAGAAGCTGTAGAAAAGGCTAAACAAATCGAAAATGACTAAATTTAAGCTAAAAATCATTACACCTCAAGGTATTTACCAAGAAGTGGAAATTGATCAGATAAATCTTGATACAACTGCTGGACAAATAGGTATTTTAGCTCATCATATTCCACTAGCAAGTGGTGTGAAAGTGTCTCAAATGAATTATATTATTGATGGAAAAAGAACATATTTTTCTGTCGCAGGTGGTTTCATTTATGTAAATGAAACAGAAACAACTTTAATTGCTAATGCAATTGAATCACAAGAAGAAATTGATTTAGAAAGAGCACAAGAAGCAAAAAGAAGAGCTGAAGAAAGACTTAAAATACAAAACGATGAAATCGATATGTTAAGAGCACAAGCAGCTTTGCAACGTGCAATTACACGTATTCATGTCAAAGGTTTATAGAGAAGAACTTCCATTCTTCTCTTTTTTTTGTATAATAGTTTTAAGGAGAAAAAAGGAATATGAAAAAGAAGTTTATAGGAGTTATTGGGATTGTTATCGTGGTGATAGTGGGAGGTATTTATTATCTTACACGAGAAGAAAAAATTGAATTATCATTAAAAAATAAAAAAGAGATTATTGTAGAATATGGAAATACAGTTCAATATTCATTTGATGATCTTATTCAAACAAAAGACATAGATAAAGATAAGTTGAAAGAAATAAAAAAAGAAACAAAAATAACAGACAATCTAAAAAATGAAGATCAAAAAGATTATCCAGCAATTGGAAACTATACAATAAATATTAAATATCAAGATCAAAAACTAAAAAAGAAAGTGATTGTTAAAGATACTACAGCTCCTGTTTTTAATGAAATAAATGAAGTTTCATTTGAAGAAGGAACAGAAAATTATGATTTTAATCAAGAAATCAAAGCAACAGATTTAAGCAATGTTGATTTACAATATGATTTATCTTCATTAGATATAAATAAAGCAGGGGATTATCAAATAAAAGTATTTGCGAAAGATAGTTCAGGAAATCAAGCAGAAAAAGAAATAACTGTACATGTAAAAGAAAAACCTAAACAAGAATTATCAGCAGCTAAGATTTATCATGGCGGAGGAAAAGTGATTTGTATTGATGCAGGACATCAAGCACGAGGAAATAGTTCATTAGAACCTAATGGACCAGGTTCATCGACAATGAAAGCAAAAGTGACAACAGGGGCAACAGGATGTGTAACGGGGAAAACAGAATCACAAATCAACTTAGAAGTGGCACTTAAATTACAAGAAGCTTTATCAAATCAAGGTTATACTGTGGTTATGTGTCGTACATCACAAAATGTAGATCTTTCAAATGTCGAAAGAGCTAAAATAGCAAATGAAGCAAATGCTGATGCTTTTATTCGTTTACATTGTGATTCAAGTGAATCGTCATCATCAACAGGAACATTGACACTAGCCCCATCAACATCTAATAAATATTGTGCAAATATTGCAGGGAAGTCACAATCTTTATCAAAGAGCATTGTGAATAACATTTGTAAAGTGACAGGTTCTAGAAATAGGGGTGTTTCTATTGTTGATAATATGACAGGGTTGAATTGGTCTCAAGTACCAGTTACAATAGTTGAGATGGGATTTTTATCTAATCCTAATGAAGATCGAATGTTATCAAGTGATGATTATCAAAATAAGATTGTTCAAGGTATTGTAAATGGTATAGGTGAATATTTAAGTTAAAAAGGGAAAAAGGTATGGAAAAAGTAACGTTAGGAAGAACAGGAATTACAGTTAATAGAAATGGATTTGGAGCTTTACCAATCCAACGTGTAACTGGAGAAGATGCAACTTTAATTTTAAGAAAGGCTTATGATCGAGGAATTCGTTTTTTTGATAGTGCAAGATGGTACAGTGATAGTGAAGAAAAATTAGGGAATGCTTTAAGTGATGTCAGAAAAGATATTTATATTGCTACTAAAACAGGGTCAACAACCGTTGAAGGATTTTGGCAAGATCTTGAAACAAGTTTAAAAAATTTAAAAACAGATTATATTGATATTTATCAATTTCATAATCCATCGTTTTGTCCAAAGCCAGGAAATGGTACAGGATTATATGAAGCTATGTTAGAAGCAAAAGCACAAGGTAAGATTCATTTTATTGGTCTAACAAATCATCGTTTACCAGTAGCTATAGAAGCTTGTGAAAGTGGGTTATATGATACAATTCAATTCCCATTTAGTTATTTAGCAGATCAAAAAGATATTGATTTAGTACATAAATGTAAAGAAAACAATATTGGATTTATTTGTATGAAAGCTTTATCAGGTGGACTTATTAACCGTTCGGATGCTGCTTATGCATATTTAGCACAGTTTGATAATGTTTTACCAATTTGGGGAATTCAAAAAGAGAGTGAATTGGATGAATTTATTTCATATCAAACAAAAGCACCAGAACTTACTCAAGAAATTCAAGATTTAATTGCTCATGATCGAAAAGAATTAGCAGGAGATTTCTGTAGAGGATGCGGTTATTGTATGCCTTGTCCAAAAGATATCCAAATTAACCAATGTGCTAGAATGTCTTTAATGTTAAGAAGAGCACCAGCAGCAAGTTGGTTAAATGAACATTGGCAAAATGAAATGAAAAAAATAGAAGAATGTTTAAATTGTGGAAAATGTATGACAAAATGTCCATATCATTTAAACACACCTGAATTATTAAAGAAAAATTATAAAGATTATAAAACATTCTTAAAATAAAAAGGTAGACGAAATTCGTCTACCTTTTTTCTTTATAAAGAAAAAGGCCCAGATGGACCTTATGAGACATGTCTAATTGTTATAATTCTTTTATAGTAATAAGAACCAGGTTGAAAATCACTAATTTTAACACAAGCATTTGGATCATTTCCAAAAGTATGTGATCCGCCACCACCACAGTGAATTAAACTTCTAGTACCATCACTATTCAACATTACAATTCCAATATGTGTAACTGATCCAGTTCCAAAGCAAGCTAAATCACCAGTTTGTGAATTTGACCAGCTTACCCCTGAAAACATAGATGAATAACCTGCTGCGGTTGTTCTACCTACAGATTTTCCTGCATGGTTTAAACAATAATAGACTAATCCAGAACAATCAAACATATTTGGTCCATTTGCACCCCAATAATAACGGCATCCTAATTTTGAACGAGCTACTTCATAAATTTTATATCCAAGATTAGAAGATGTTGTGTTATTTGTGTTAGAATTGTTAGTGTTATTGTTTGTATTACTATTAGAGTTATTATTACTTGAATTATTATTATTGTTGTTATTTGAATTATTATTACCAGTATTATTTGAATTATTGCTATTTGTATTATTTGATGCTGGTGGAGCAGGTCTAGCTGTTGATGGTTTTGTTTCATAAGCTTCAGCATTGAATTTATCAATAGCAGCAGCTAATGATTCACTTGCAGCACCATAATCATATATAGCATCTTGCGTAGAAGCAATTTGTTTCTTTTGTTCTTCTAATAATGTTTCATATTGAACTTGAATAGCCGCTTGTTCTTTCTTTTGTTCTTCTAAAACAATTTTAGCGTTTTCTAAAGTAACTTTTTGATTTTCAATTTCCTTTTTCTTTTCTAACATTTGAGCAATCAAATCTTGGTCACTTGAAGTAAGTGTATTGAAACTATCTATTCTAGATAACATATCAGTAAAATTATCAGCCCCAAATATATAATTGATAAAAGTATTTTCATTCATATAAGATTGCATGATATACATACGATCTTTTATTTCTTGATTATCTTTATCTATATCTGCTTGGGTATTTTGTATAGATGTTTCAACATATTGAATTTCAGCTTCTTTAGATGAAATATCCGAATTTAATGAATTTAGCTTTTTTTGAACACTGTCTAATGTTTGCGTTGTACTCGCCGCAGCACTTTTTTGATTTTCTAAATCTTTTTTTAACTTCTTGTTTTTAGCTTTGAGATAGCTGTTGAATTCTTCGCATGTTTTCTTATTACTATTTGTTAGTTTTCCACTTGCACATAGTGACATATATTTTGATTCATCTTTTGAAAAATCAATAGCTTCTACAGGTTTTATACAATAGCATGTTGATACAAGCATTGTAGATGCAATAAATCCTACAAAATATTTTTTAATTTTCAAACAAAACACCCCCTCATATTATTTATACATCACTTTCTAAAAAAAGTAAATAAAAGTTGCTTTTATACAAAATAAAAACCTTTAAGCTTATAAACTTAAAGGTTTTAAGTCATTACTAATAAGGTCTAACTGCACAAGTAAATCTACTTACATTAGATGCAATCTTAACAACATCACCTGTTTGTGGTGCATGAATATATTGACCATTACCAATATAAATACCTACATGTCCACTTTTCCATAAGATATCTCCTGGTTGAGCTTGACTTAATGGAATAATTGCTCCAGATTGACCTTGAGATCCAGAATAGTGATCAAGTGAAACACCTGCTTGTGCATAACACCACATAACCAAACCAGAACAGTCAAATGAATTAGGTCCACTTGCTCCCCATACATAAGGACAACCTAATTTAGAATAAGCAGCAGCTACAACTGTAGAACCATACTTATTTGTAGTAGGAACATTTGTAGATGGTCTAATAGTTGTAGAACCACTACTGCTACCTGATGAAGATTGTTGAGTAACAACGACTGATGATAAGAATGAATCTAATGAACTTTGAGTATCAGAAATTTTAGATTGTTCACTTTCAGCAGATGCTAAATCTTTTTGTTGTTTAGCTAATAAATCTTCATATTGAGTTTGTAAAGTATATTGTTCGTTTTGTTGAGAAACAATATTTGCTTTTACTGTTTCAATAGTTGCTTTTTGAGATTCAACTTGCTTCTTTTCATCAGCAATTTTTTCTACTAATTCTTTATCGAATTGAGTGATTTCATTGACACTATCAATTCTTGAAAAGAAATCAGAGAAGTTTGAAGCACCAAAAATAAATTCAATATAACTATTACTATTATTGTATGATTGCATAGCATACATACGTTCTTTAACTTCGTTTTCTTTAGCTGTGATACTTGCTTCTAATGATTTAATTGAACTTTCTAAATAGTTGATTTCTTGTTGCTTTTGTTCAATTTGGTTATTTAAATCAGCAATTTTAGAAACAACGTCATCTAATGAACTTTGAGTATCTGAAATTTTAGATTTAGATTCATCAATAGAACTTTGTAACTGATTGTTTTTCTTTTTTAAGTATGAATTAAATTGTTTACAAGTATTATAATTATTATTAGATAAACTTTTACTAGAACAAAGTTTCATATATTTATCTTCTTGTCCTTCAAAGTTTACTGCATGAACTTGACTTGTAGAACAAAAAAAGGATACTAACAAAGTAAAACAAATCATGGAGATTAAACTCTTTTTCATAACTATAATTCCTCCCGTAGCTATTATCTTATTTTTTTAACCAAAAGTAAATATAAACAACGATAATAATAACATTTTTGACATTGTGACATATTTTATAATGAGGTGAAAAATTTTGGTAAAACATGGAATTGATGTTTCTAAATTTCAAGGGTTGATTGATTGGCAAGAAGTTAAAAAACATATCGATTTTGCAATCATTAGATGTGGGTATGGAAGTAATCTGGAAAGTCAAGATGATCCGTATTTTAAAAGAAATGCGGATGAATGTACACGTTTAAAAATCCCTTTTGGGGTTTATTTATATTCTTATGCAACCAATGAAAGAGAAGCTCTATCAGAAGCTAAACATGTATTAAGACTCGTAAAGGATTATCAAATGGCCTATCCTGTTTATTATGATTTAGAAGATAATAATACAACAGGAAGACAAAGTAATCAAACAATAGCGAATATTGCACAAACATTTGCTCAAAGACTCGAACAAGAAGGTTACTATGTAGGAATGTATGCATCATTGTTTTGGTTTAGAACTAAACTTACAAGTCCAATCTTTAATGAGTATACAAAATGGATTGCAAGATATAATGATGAACTTAATTATGATGGAGAATATGGTATGTGGCAATATAGCGCTACAGGAAATGTTTTAGGAATTGATACAATGGTGGATCTAAATTATGCCTATAAAGATTTTCCACAAATCATCGAAGAAGGTGGTTATAATAATTTTTCTAATACGAATTTAACAAGGTATAAGATAGGCGATGAGGTAGAATTTCACCATGTATTTTTAACAAGTGAATCTACGCAACCATTAATGCCATATCGTCATTTTGGAATTATTACGAGAATTGTTCAAGGTGCTAGAAATCCCTATCTTATAGGACAAGATGCCGGCTGGGTCAATGATCAGGTCATAGAAAGAAAGATAAGATATTTAAGTGCACCTGATTATACAGGCAATAGTTTTACAGATGCATTGCGTTCTATTCAAGAAGATGCTTCTTTTGCTAATAGAACAAAATTAGCTAAATTAAATGGAATAGATAATTATACAGGTTCACAAAGGCAAAATGATGAATTATTAAGATTACTTAAAGAAGGAAAATTAAGGACATAAAAAAAGAGCTTAGATTCTTTTTTCATAAGCTCTTCTTAAAGCACCACTTTTTAAAGTGATTTCTCCACAATATTTAAAACCATATTTAGTTAAAAAACTTTGCATAGAAAGATTATCATGATGTGTATCCATTCTAACACTATGATAATCTGGATACATAGCAACTACTTGATCTAAAATCGTAGAAGCTAATCCTTTTCCTTTATATTCATTATCAACAGCAATACGATGTACACATATATAAGGACAATTTAAAATCCATTTTCCTTCAATACGGTTATAAGCAGGTTCTCCATGAATCGTTACCATACACGTTCCTAAAATAACACCGTCTTCTTCTAAAACATAAGCTTCATTATTTTCTATATCTTTTTCAATTGTTTCTTCATTAGGATATCCATCTTGCCATTGATCAATATCATTATTTTTGAAATAAGTTTTTGCTTGATTAATAATGTCAATGACACGTGAAATATCTTCGATTTTCGTTGGTCTTAAAATCATTATTTTACCTCCCAAACATACTTTCCTAAATGATATAGACTTTTAGGTTGTTTGTCAAATTGTTTTGTTTACAAATCAAAAGCATTTGTTATAATAGCTGTATACAGAAGGAGGAAATAAAATGGTACTTGATCAAATCAAAGAAATTTTAAAAGATACAATGGATATTGATGAATCAAAAATTACTTTAGATGCTAAATTAAAAGAAGATCTAGAATTAGATTCATTAGATTCAGTTGAGTTAATCATGTCTGCTGAAGAAGAATTTGGAATTGAAATTCCTGATGAAGACGTTATGAATTTTAAAACAGTAAACGATATAGTAAACTATATTGAAGAACATAAATAAAAGCTATAACAAGCATTTCGCTGTTATAGCTTTTTTACTATTCTAAAATATATTTATTCATAAGTGTTTTATTTTTTTCTAAACATTTAAATAAGAATGCTCCAATAATTAAAACAATAAATTCACCAATGAAAACATAGAATGCATTAATCATAAATGGTAATTCTAAAGCTAGATAAAGTTCTAAACCAACGATTAAACCATTGACAACCCCACCAATTAAAGCTCCAGCAAAAACATTTTTAACATAATACATACCAAGACAAGCAATCAATGTTGCAGTTGTTCCAAAACAAATGTCATATAATCCCATTGGAGATGCAAGGTTTGCAAGTAAACATCCAATAGTAAGTCCTGGAATAAATTTCTTGTTGTAACATGCAAGTAAAACAATAATTTCAGTTAAGCGCATTTGCACTGCTCCATAAGCAATTGGTGAAATCAAAATTGTTAAAACGGCATAAGCAGCACCAATCATGGCATTCATTACAATTAATTGTACCTTTTTATTATTCATTTGTAGTCCTCCTCTTCTAAAGTACAGTTAGAAGCCAAATAAAATAAAAAAGATGACAGAGCCATCTTCATTACTTATTCTTAGTTTTTTATACTGGGTTTGGCTCTCGAACCAGTCTTTGACATTATACTAAAACGGGTAGTGAAAATCAATATATTTTATTTTATAATAAAGGTAAGGAGATGATGATTATGTTATGTCCAAAATGTCATAGTTTACTAACAAAAGGAGCCAAATATTGTGATATTTGTGGAACAAGAATATCGCAAGAGGATATCCAAGTAGAAGAAGTAGGTTCAAGGGTTAAAAATAGAGAAAAACATAAAAAAGAAGTGCGTAAAAAAACTAAAATTATTATTTTAGGAATCATAGCACTTGTCGTGGTGATTGCTATGTTAGGATTTATTTTATTTTTTAAAGGAAATAAACCATCTTATTCACCAGATAATCTTGTTAGTCAACATGTTGAAAAACCATTACATTTAGAAAAAAGTAAAGTTACATTAAATATTGGAGATGAATATACCATTCAAACTAATCTTAAATGTACTTATCAATCGAAAAATGAAAAAATATGTTTCGTAGATACAAATGGTAAAATTACGGCTTTATCATCAGGTAAGACAAAAATAATTTGTACTAGTGAATCAGGTAAAGAAAAAGCCCTTCAAGTTATTGTAAATGAAAAAATAGAAACAACAGTAGAAGAAAATACAGATGAGGATGAATATATATTTGCTCATAGTGATACAGAACTTCTTACAGAAGCTGATTTAGAAAATAAAGATGATTCTCAGTTACGGTTAGGACTTAATGAAATTTATGCTAGACATCATTGTACGTTTAAAACACCTGAGATTGCAGACTATTTTAAATCTAAAAGTTGGTATAGTGCAGATGAAACTTTGACATCAGAAATGATGAATAATCATATGTCAGAGTATTTTAATGAAATTGAATTAAAAAATATTTCCTTTATTCAAGCACATCGATGAAAATAATTTGCATACACTAAATCATAAATAAAAAAATATATGAAAATAATTATCAAAATCTATAAATTTCATTTTCAATTCATAAAAGATATGTAAAATGAAAGTGTAATCAAAGAAGATTATAAAGTCATTCTTCTCTTAGATATTTTTTTGACAACTATATTCATTGAATGACGTAGGAAAAGTAAGCGACGCCCGTTTACTTTTCCTTTTTTCGTTCTTTGAAAATAATTTTCATAAATAAAAAAGAAAATAAGGCAAAATATGAAAGTATTCATCAAAAATAATTGTAAGCATTTTCAAAAGTTGTATTTCTTCAATATTAATGGCACATAATAGTATGATCATTGATTCAGGAAGTACTTGTCAAAGTTGTTGTTCATATATTAATTTAATGCCTTCAAAAGATATTTTACGGTTTCTATAGGTGCATTTGAACATTAGATGGAAATTTACATAATGTGTTTTTAACTCCTGGTAAAAAAAGAGAAAAAAATCAATCAATAGTAGGACATTGGAGTGAAGAATATCTAGATAAAGTTCAAGTAGATGTCTGTGTTTTAGGAACTTCTGGATTATTAAATAGTGATGGACCAACATGTCATTCCTATCAAGAATTAGGAGTTAAAAAGAAAATGATTGAAAAAAGTGATTATGTTTTTGTGGTTGCTGATAGTAGTAAGTTTCAAGAAAAAGGATTATATACAGTTTGTTCTTGGGAAGAAATCGATGGTATTATTACGGATCACGCATCTCAACAAAAGTGTATGAAGATTTAAGTCAAAAGGTTTCTGTTTATATTGGAAAACAAGAATAAAAATTTTTCAAAATAAAAAGTGATTTTTTTAAGATATTTGAACAAAAATAGGAGCGCAATCCCCTTCCTCTAAGCGAAGCGTAGGGAGGGGTCTAGCTCCTTTTATAGTTTTTATAAGAGATGTTGTTTTAGACGTGCAGCTGTGATATATTATAAGTATAAAAGACGTTCAGTCGTACTTGATTTTAGAAAGGATATTGCTATGGAACTTGATACTAATAATCATTCAGTATTCATGCTTAATTATCATTTAATTATGTGTGTCAAATACAGGAATAATGTTATTGATGATGCTATCTCATTACGGCTTAAAGAGATATTTAAAAACATATGCCTTAATTATAATATTTCGTTGGAAGAATGGAATCATGATAAAGACCATGTTCATGTACTGTTCAAAGGACAGCCTAATAGTGAGATTTCTAAATTTATCAATGCTTATAAATCAGCAAGTAGTAGACTTATAAAAAAAGAATATCCAGAAATCAAGAAACACTTATGGAAGGATATGTTCTGGTCACAAAGCTATTGTTTGATATCTACAGGTGGGGTGACCGTAGATATTATTAAGGAATATATTCAAACGCAAGAAAGGTAAAATATATGTCAAAAGCAAACAAAAGTAACAAGGCAATTAAATATAGACTCTATCCAAATGATGAACAAAAAGTCATGTTTGCAAAAACTTTTGGTTGCTGTCGTTTTGTCTATAACCAATTACTTGCCCTGCAAAAACAAAGATACAAAGATGGAGAATCCCATCTTTCTAAGCTTAAATCAAATGAGTTCGCTACTCGTACATTAAAAAAAGATTATGATTTTCTCAAAGAAATAGATAAATTTGCTGTTTCAAATGCCGTTTTTCATTTAGCAGACGCCTATGACAGATTTTTTAAAAAACAAAATCATTTTCCTAAATTCAAAAGCAAAAGAAAATCTAAAAAGTCGTATACAACAAATTTTACAAACAACAATATTCTTATTGGTAAAAATGTCATAAAGCTTCCTAAAGTTGGAATGGTCAAAGCTGTTATTCATAAGCTGCCTAAAGATGATTGGAAGCTTAAATCTGTTACTGTCTCTCAAGATAGTGTCGGTAACTATTTTGCTTCCGTTCTTTTTGAATATGAACAGGAAGACATTCCATCTGTTTCCAAATCAAGTACAAATGCTATTGGACTTGACTATAAATCTGATGGACTTTATATGGACAGTAATGGGAATAAAGCGGGAGTTCATAAATACTATCGAGAAAGTCATAAGAAGCTTGCTAAAGAACAAAGAAGACTTTCACGAAAAGCAGGTTCTAAAAAGAATGAAACAAAATCAAGCAACTATTTTAAACAAATGAGAAAAGTAAACAGAATCTATAGAAAAATAGCGAATCAACGTCTCGACAGTCTTCATAAGAAATCTACTGAGATAGCCAATCAGTATGATATCGTATTTGTCGAAGACTTAGATATGAAAGCTATTGGAAATAAAGGTTTTGGCAATGGAAAAGCGACATTCGATAATGGCTATGGAATGTTTCTTAATATGCTTGATTACAAGCTTAAAGAAAGAGGTAAATATTTTGTAAAAGTTGACAAGTGGTACCCTTCTAGCCAAATCTGTCATTGCTGTGGAAGTGTAAAAAAACTCGACCTAAAAGACCGAGTTTATACATGTGATTGTGGTTATACTGGAGACAGAGACCATAATGCAGCAATCAATATACTTACAGAAGGATTGAGGATTCTTCAGTCCTTATAGATAAATTATAAAAGTAGGCTTGGGACGAGCCAAACTTATACGCTTGTGGATACTGTGTAAGACCTATAATGTATTGTCATTAGAGGCTGTAGTGGTTGAAGCAAGAAGCTCCGACTTCTAAACAAAGTGTAAGTCGGAGTAGTTCACAATAAATTATAAAGTATTCTATAACACAATTTATTGTTGTAAGAATATTTTATTTTTATATTGAGGTGTTACTATGAGCTTACTTTATAAGTTAGAATATCAAGATAACTTTACAGATTTAGAAAAAGGTATAGCCAATTATATTCTTGATCATAAAGATTATATTGTTGATTTGAAAATAATAGATTTAGCTGAAATTACATATACATCACCATCAACAATTTCAAGATTTTGTAAAAAATTAGGTAAAAAAGGCTATAACGACCTTAGAATACATTTTGCCTCTTCAGTAATAGGTGATTAATAAATTGGGAATGTTTATGAAGAAACAATAGAAATTATAAAATCATTCTTAGATATTAAAACAGTAGATCAGATACAAAGTATATTGTCTAAGAAAAAAGTGATTGATTTATATGGAGTAGGAACAGCTTATATAACAGCATTGAATTTTAAACAAAAAAAGATGTCTACACCCTATTTTATAAATCTAAAACATATATCATCTGATCAAAATAGACAAGCAATGCTTTCTAATAAAGATAGTGTTGCTATTGTGATTTCGTATTCTGGAGAGGAACAATAGATTAAAAGAATTGTGAATTATATTAAACAAAAAGAAGGTACAGTGATTGCTGTTACTTCTATTAATGATAGCTATTTAAGAAAAAATGCAGATTATATAATGGATATTATATTCTCTTTATTGTTTAAAAATAACAATAATATTAACTTAATTGAAAAGCTTGAAAGAGCAAAAAATATTCAAAATATAGAATTTTTAAAAAATTAAAACAACGATTTTCTTTTAGTAAATCTTACTAGAAGGAACGTTGTTTTTTTATTCACATAAGCGTATAATAGAGGTAGTCTAAAAGAATTGGGGGAAACCAGAAATGTACAAAATAGTCAAAAAAGAAAGACTAAATGATGTTGTTGAATTAATGGAAGTTCATGCTCCAATGGTTGCTAGAAAGTGCGAACCAGGTCAATTCATTATTTTAAGAGTTGGTGAAGATGGAGAAAGAATTCCTTTAACAATTGCTGATTATGATCGAGAAGCTGAAACAATTACAATTATTTATCAAATTGTAGGTTTTTCAACTCGTCAATTAGCAAAATTAAACGAAGGTGATGAAATCACTGACTTCGTTGGACCTTTAGGTGTACCAACTGATTTACATAAATCAAATCATGTTGTTGGTATTGCCGGTGGGGTTGGTAGTGCACCATTATATCCACAACTTAAAAAATTAGCTGAAATGGGTGTAGATGTGGATGTTATCATTGGTGGACGTGAAGCACAATATGTATTATGGGCAGATAAGTTTAAAGCTTTCTGTAAAAATGTATATGTGATGACAGATGATGGATCTTTAGGAGAAAAAGGATTTGGAACTGTTAAATTACAAGAATTAATTGATAATGGTGATCCAATTGATGAAGTTATCGCTATTGGACCAGTACCTATGATGAAAGCTGTTGTTGGGGTAACAAAACCTCATAATTTAAAAACAATGGTTTCATTAAACCCTATTATGATTGATGGTACAGGTATGTGTGGATGCTGCCGTGTTACTGTTGATGGTAAAATTAAATTCGCATGTGTTGATGGACCAGACTTTGATGGTTTATCAGTAGACTTTGATGAATTAATGGCTCGCCAAAGAATGTTTAAAGAAGAAGAACATCAAGTAGATGCGAATGCAGATCGTATTTGTAATTTAATGGGAGGTGCAAAATAATGCCTAATATGTCACCAAATAAGGTTAAAATGCCTGAACAAGATCCTAATGTAAGAAATAAAAACTTTGAAGAAGTTTCTTTAGGATATACAAAAGAACAAGCTATGGAAGAAGCAACTCGTTGCTTAAATTGTAAAAAACCATTCTGTATGGATGGATGTCCAGTAGGAGTACCAATTCCTGAATTCATTCATCATGTTGCAGAAGGTGAATTTGAAGAAGCTTATCAAACAATTACAAGAGAAAACGCATTACCTGCAATTTGTGGACGTGTTTGTCCTCAAGAAAATCAATGTGAAGGTAAATGTGTTAGAGGAATTAAAACTGAATCAGTAGGAATTGGACGATTAGAAAGATTCGTTGCTGATTATCATAGAGAACATGGAAAACCTGCAGAATTAAAAATTGAAAAAAATGGTAAAAAAGTTGCTGTTATTGGATCAGGACCTGCTGGTATTACATGTGCTGGTGAATTAGCTAAAAAAGGTTATGATGTGACTGTTTTTGAAGCATTACATAAAACAGGTGGGGTATTATCTTATGGTATTCCAGAATTCAGATTACCTAAAAAATTAGTGCAAAGCGAAGTAGATGGTGTTGCTGCTTTAGGTGTAGATTTCGAAACAAATGTTGTTGTAGGACGTTCAATTACAATTGATGAATTACAAGAACAAGGATATCAAGGAATCTTCGTAGGTAGTGGTGCTGGTTTACCACGTTTCCAAGGAATTCCTGGGGAAAACTTAAACGGTGTTTATGCAGCAAACGAATTCTTAACTCGTGTTAACTTAATGAAAGGATATCAATTCCCAGATCATCCAACTCCAGTTAAAGTAACAGATACAGTATGTGTTATCGGTGCTGGTAACGTTGCTATGGATGCCGCAAGAACTGCAAAACGTTTAGGAGCTAAAAACGTATATATCGTTTATCGTCGTGGACCTGAAGAAGTTCCTGCTCGTGCTGAAGAAGTACATCACGCTAAAGAAGAAGGAATTATCTTCAAACTATTAACTAATCCAGTTAAAATTGAAGGTGAAGATGGATGGGTTAAATCTATGGAATGTGTTGAAATGGAATTAGGTGAACCTGATGCATCTGGAAGAAGAAGACCAATCGCTAAAGAAGGATCTAACTTCACAATTGAAACAGGAACAGTTATTGTTGCTATTGGACAAAGTCCAAACCCATTAATCAGACATACAACTCCTGGTTTAGATTGCCAATCTTGGGGTGGAATTATCGTTGATGAAGATTCAATGAAAACATCTAAAGATGGTGTTTATGCAGGTGGAGATGTTGTTACTGGTGCAGCAACAGTTATCTTAGCTATGGGTGCTGGTAAAAAAGCAGCTAAAGCAATGGATGAATATCTACAAAATAAATAGTATTTAAAAAGTCAATTCACATTACGAATTGACTTTTTCTTTGGCTGTCATTAAATATAAAATGATGTTTTCGCATAAAGCAAGAATAACAATCATATTTATTTTTGGAATAAGTAAACAAATAAGTTCTATACATATTGTAATTTTTGCTTTTTTATTTATAAATGGAATATATTTAAAAAATAACATAAATAGTATTCCAAGTGGAATAAATAATAATAAGAAATACGAACTTAAATATTTATATGAAAGCATAGATAGAAAAAATATTAAATTGGAAGATACAAAACATTTAACAGGACTATCACAATGATATCCACCTAAATTCACTCTTAATCCGGAAAATGCTAACATCCAAACTAGTGTCATAAGTCCTTCATGTAAACATAATCCTAGAATAAACATAAATATATTAACGATTGAATTAAATATTAAAACTTGTTGACCATACTTATATACTTCATAATCTTGATCAAAATCATATTTATCATAAATTTTCTCTAACATCATCATCTGTTCCTTTTAATAAAAATTTCATGTAATAAATACCATCTTTATAAATGTTCTTTTTCTTAACAATTAAATCAGATTCAATTTTACATCTATCATAATCATAAAAATCATTTTCTGAATAAAGTTCAACTAACGTATAAATGCCTTGACCTTTAATGTGCAAAGTTATTTCACTATTCCTTTTAACGTAATTTAAAATTTCAGAAATAACATCAGTAAAATCTAAATCATCATATTTTTCATTTTGGCTAATTTCAAAGAAAGGTTTAATACTTATATTATCATCTTGTAACCTATTGATTTTTACAGAAATCAAAATATCAAATACTGGATTTTTAGATGCAACTAATTTTTGGTAAGTGTTTTTAGATTGATATTGTTCAATAGCTTTGGATATTTCTGGATTGGTATCGTTGTTTAAATGTTTAATGTGTTCTAATATCCAATGAATACGATGTTTCTTATCATCAATATCATAACTAATGTTTTGTATGAGACGTAAGCTTTGTTTTATATATTTTTCTTTTTGTAATTGTTTTTCATACTGCATCTTTTCTGCGTAAACCATATTAAAATATATACCATTTGCAATTATAAGAATGAAAACAACAATTAATAAAAAACAAATGATAAATGGACTATAATCAGCAGATGTATTAATAGTAGAATAACCAACAATAACAAGTACGCCTAAAATAATTATTTCTATTATTATGACTAGCGAGTATTGTTTGTTTGGAACAGTAATATTATATTTGAGATGTTTTACAAGCTAGTAGGTAAAAGAAATTAATATAATTTTTGAAATAAATCCTGCTAACAAATAAAATAAATATACATATCCTGCAGTTAGCAAAGGTTTAAATAGTGAAAAAATTAAAAACGGATATATAAAAATCAGGAAAACATAGCAACCGAGTATAAAAATATCACCAAAATGAATATCATGTTTATTATAAAAAATGTGAAACAAACAAATTAGAAAATATAGTGACATTAATACAATTCCATTTTCTCTTAAAATATCACATAATTCACATATTAAGAATAAAGAAGTAAGTAGAAGACAAAACTGTTTTCTACTTGAAAATGAGTAATAAAGGTAAACGAAAGCAGTAAGTGTAAATACTTCTACAAAATTAAGAAATATACTATAAGCTACCATTGAGTAAATAATCCTGATAAGTTAGTTTAAATTTCTTTTTATACGTTTTACCTATATTAATTTCTTTCTTGTTTCTTAAGATAATATATTTTGTATTAGCGTCATAGACAAAATCTAAATTAATAAGATAGGATCTATGTACTTGAATGATATTGTTATTATTGAGTTGAGTTTTAAATTCCTTTATCTTTTCTTTGAATTTGTATTCACCATCTAATGTGATAATTTTTAAGTAATGACCATCAGCTTCTATGTAGATAATATCACTGGTATTAATACGTACACGTTTTTCTCTAGCGTTAATGACTATAAAACTTGTGTTTTCTAAATGTTCTTTAAACATTTTAAAGAAGATAGACATGTCTTCATTTAAATGATCTTTTCTAATGAAATAAAATGGTTGAAGTTCCATGGATTTATGAACAAAGTTATTGTTCATGGTCACAAAAACAATAAGTGCTTTGGGAAACCTCTTTTTAAGTTCTATAGAAAAATCGATACCATTTATTGATTTACTTAAATGAACATCTATAAAAATAACTTGGTAATCTTTTGTATCATCAATCTTTTCAAAATGATCCCCTAGACAAAAGAAATGGGCATCAGTGAATAGATTGTTATTTTTGAGTATATCAACAAACTCCTCTACAAAAGTATTTGTATCCTCTAATATCAAAATATTCATAATGATGCCACCTTCCTTATTTGTTTAAATTCTTTAATTGTTCAGGTTTTTCGAATTCGTATAAATCCATAGCAGACATTGATGATGCACTACCGTATGCAATTCCCTTTAACAATGCAAAGTATTTTTCAATTAAATAGTTTATCATAATTACCTCCTTAAGTGTACTTTATATTTGACACGAATATAAAGTCAATAGAACGTGCATGAAAGAATAGTTATCGTTCCTGAAGGTATCCTTTATAATGCGTAAAATGCACGATTTAATTGTTAACATGAATTAAAAGGGTGACGGATAATGAATGTTAATGAGATAATTATGAATAAAAGAATAGAAAGAGGCATTTCTAGAAAAGAGCTTGCAGAGGGCTTAGGAGTAAGTGAGAGTACTATTTATAGAATTGAAACAAATCCTAATTTAAATCCCAATAATAAATTAGTAAAAAGAATTTATGATATTTTACGTATGAATGTAACGATTATTGTGGATGATGCACCAATATATGATGAGCATGCACATGAGATAGATTTTGAATCATATAGTCCTACAAGTAAAAGTATTATTTTTAAAACGATTGCAAAAGAAGAAAAAATGAAGAAATTAAAAGAAAAATAGTTATCTGATTGATAACTATTTTTAGGCTAATGTGATTTTTGTAATTGTATTGTTTGAAAGCGTGTAGGTCATTTTAACTGTTTTATTTTCACTATAGGCAATATATTGATTGTTCGCTTCTTTGTGATTTTCGTAATCTAAATTATTTTTTTCTAAACCAACGTAGAAATTACCTTCAACTTTGTAATGATCTGTAAATAGTTCTACTTTTTTAACTTTATTCTTTTTATTTAAAGTAATTTGAATAGAATCATTATAATAAACTGTATCATTATTCTTTTTTGATTCTATATACTGATCACCAATATAATCATTTATATGATTTATCTTAGAATCCTTTGTAATTCCACGACCATCTTCAACGATAATTGTAAAACCAATATCATTATTTGTAAGAAGTTCTTCGGTTTTAGTGTCTTCCTTTTTTGAACAACTACATAATAATAAAATAAAACAACAAATAAAGAATATTTTAGATTTCATAGAATTCCTCCTTTAGATAATTGTACTAAATATTTGATTTTTATTAAAGTAAAGATTTATAGACAAAATGTTAATCCTTAGAGCATATCTTCTTCTTATTTCATGTTATGATGAATAAAATGAGGAAAGATTCTATGACACTTGGAGAACGTATTCAAAAATATCGGAAAATGAAGGGATTATCGCAAGAAGAATTAGGTAAATTACTACATATATCAAGACAAACAATATCAAAATGGGAAAGTAATCTGTCATCACCTGATATACAAAGTTGTAAGGCTATGGCTGATGTTTTTGGCATCTCTTTAGAGGAACTTTTAGATGAAAGCAAAAAATAAAAACGGATCAAAGTACTAATCATCGAAATATGATTATTATCTTTGGAATTGTTGTTTTTCTAGCATTTATTATGGAAAGCTATGTAGCAGTTAAGATGAGTGAGAGAATGGATGCATTGGAAGAAGCAAATTCTTCGTTGCAACAACAAATCAATGACTTTTATGGTGATCAACCAATTTCACTAGATACAAATTCTATTTGTTCTTATTTTAGTGGTTATATCAGTGATATTAAAAAGGATAGTTATAATATAAATATTGATTTGATTTTAAAAAATTATCAAGATAATACAACAGCATAAGTTATTTTTAAAACGGATAAAGATACATATACACTTTCTTTAAATAAAGAAGAGGATCATTTTAAAGGAACAATAAATCTACCTATTCAAACAGTTCGATTTGCACAACTTATTTCACAAACAAATGGTGAAACAAATTTTGGAATGTTAGATGCAGATATCAACTTTGAAAACTATTTAGATGAAGATGCTAGTGGTGGAATTATGTTAGAAAGTTATAATGAAAAAAAGAACAAAGGTGATTTTACTCTTTCATTTAGTGGAAATAAGACAAAGAAAGATGAAATCTATTTGTGGGATAAAGAATATATTGAATTTGAAAAAACATATGCATGTAAAAATATAAAAAAAGAAGATACTGTGATGGTTGAATATACGTATACAAATGAAATGGGAATAAAAAAGAAACAAGAAGTAACAGCTCAACTTAAAAAGAATTGGCAAGGATATTATTTGGCATGGAAATAAAAAATTAGTATGATAATTATATTTTAATTTATTTAATTCCCAATCATTATCTTATATAATCTTTCTATGGATAGAGCGAAATTGCTTATAGGAGGCCATTATGAAAAAAGATCTACTTATGACAATTCAATATAAAGACATGGGCCCTTTTTCGCTTTTTATTTTTTAATTTGAAACATATCTTTTCTAAGATATGTTTTTTTTACAATCAAAAGGAGGATTAAAGATGCCAAAAAGAGAAGATATTAACACAGTATTAGTCATTGGTTCAGGACCGATTATTATTGGTCAAGCATGTGAATTTGATTATTCAGGTACACAAGCTTGTAAAGCATTAAGAGGATTAGGGTATAAAATTGTTTTAGTCAATTCTAACCCAGCTACAATTATGACAGATCCAGAAACTGCAGATGTGACATATATTGAACCATTGAATGTAGAAAGATTAACACAAATCATTGAAAAAGAAAGACCAGATGCTTTACTTCCTAACTTAGGTGGACAATCAGCTTTAAATCTATGTTCTGAATTAAGTAATGCCGGAGTTTTAGACAAATATAACGTTCAAGTATTAGGGGTAAAAGTAGATGCTATTGAACGTGGAGAAGACCGTTTAGAATTCAAAAAAGCCATGAATGAACTTGGTATTGAAATGGCAAGAAGTGAAATTGCAAATACGGTTGATGAAGCTTTAGCTATTGCTGATAAATTAGGATATCCAGTAGTTGTAAGACCTGCCTATACAATGGGTGGAGCAGGTGGAGGACTTGTTTACAATGTTGATGAATTAAAAACAGTTGTCAATAGAGGTTTACAAGCAAGTTTAGTACACCAATGCTTAATTGAAGAATCTATTTTAGGTTGGGAAGAATTGGAATTAGAAGTTGTAAGAGATGCTAAAAATAACATGATTACAATTTGTTTTATTGAAAATATTGATCCATTAGGAGTACATACTGGAGATTCTTTCTGTAGTGCACCAATGCTTACTATTTCTAAAGAAGTACAAGATCGTTTACAAGAACAAGCTTATCGTATTGTTGAATCAATTGGAGTTATTGGCGGTACAAATGTTCAATTTGCTCATGATCCAGTAACAGATCGTATTGTTGTTATTGAAATCAATCCAAGAACATCACGTTCATCTGCTTTAGCTTCTAAAGCGACAGGTTTCCCTATTGCCTTAGTTTCAGCAATGTTAGCTGCTGGTCTTACATTAGATGAAATTCCTTGTGGTAAATATGGAACATTAGATAAATACTATCCTGATGGGGATTATGTTGTTATTAAGTTTGCTCGTTGGGCTTTTGAAAAATTCAAAGGGGCTGAAGATAAACTTGGTACACAAATGAAAGCTGTTGGGGAAGTTATGAGTATTGGTAAAACTTATAAAGAAGCTTTCCAAAAAGCAATTCGTTCTTTAGAAACAGGACGTTATGGTTTAGGATATGCAAAGAACTTTAATGATTTATCTAAAGATGAATTATTAAAATTATTAATTAATCCAACAAGTGAAAGACAATTCATTATGTATGAAGCTTTAAGAAAAGGAGCTACTGTTAATGAATTATTTGAACTTACAAAAATTAAACATTATTTCATTGAACAAATGAAAGAACTCGTTGAAGAAGAAGAAAAAATTGCTTCTTATAAAGGAAATCAATTACCAGATGACGTTTTAAAACAAGCAAAGAAAGATGGATTTGCTGATAAATATATTTCTAAGTTATTAGATGTTGAAGAAAAAGAAATTAGAAATCAAAGACTTGCTATGGGTATGCATCAAGTCTGGGAACCTGTTCATGTATCAAGTACAAAAGATAGTTCTTATTATTACTCTACATATAATGGAAAAGATCAAGATGAAGTTTCAAACAATAAAAAAATCATGATCTTAGGTGGAGGACCAAACAGAATTGGTCAAGGTATTGAATTTGATTATTGTTGCGTTCATGCTTCTCTTGCCTTAAAGAAATTAGGCTTTGAAACAATTATTGTCAACTGTAACCCTGAAACTGTATCAACAGATTATGATACATCTGATAAACTTTATTTTGAACCATTAACATTAGAAGATGTTTTAAGTATTCATGAAAAAGAAAAACCATTAGGAGTCATTGCTCAATTTGGTGGACAAACACCATTAAATCTTGCAAGTCAATTAAAAGAAAATGGTGTAAATATCTTAGGAACAACACCTGAAACAATTGATATGGCAGAAGATCGTGACTTATTTAATGAAATGATGGAAAAATTAGAAATTCCAATGCCTGAATCAGGAATGGCTGTAACAATCGATGACGCTTTAGAAATCGCTCAAAGAATTGGTTATCCATTAATGGTAAGACCATCTTACGTATTAGGTGGTAGAGGTATGGAAGTTGTTTACGATGATGATTCATTAAAACAATATATGGCAGCTGCTGTTGGGGTAACACCTGATCGTCCTATCTTAATTGACCGTTTCTTAAATGATGCGATGGAATGTGAAGCAGATGCTATTTCTGATGGAGAAAATGTTTTTGTGCCTGCTGTTATGGAACATATTGAACTTGCTGGTATTCACTCAGGGGACTCAGCATGTATTTTACCATCTAAACATATTCCAGTAAGACATGTACAAACAATAAAAGAATATACTAAGAAAATTGCTAGAGAAATGAATGTTCGTGGTTTAATGAATATGCAATATGCGATTGCTGATGATAAAGTTTATGTTTTAGAAGCAAATCCACGTGCTTCAAGAACAGTACCTTTAGTATCTAAGGTATGTAACATCAACATGGTAAAACTTGCAACAGATATCGTTACGCGTGAACTTACAGGTAGACCATCACCTGTTAAAGATTTAAAAGATAGAAAGATTCCTCATATTGGTGTAAAACAAGCTGTTTTCCCATTCAATATGTTCCCTGAAGTTGATCCAATTCTAGGGCCTGAAATGAGATCAACAGGAGAAGTATTAGGTTTAGCTAATTCTTATGGAGCTGCTATCTTTAAAGCTGAAGAAGCTACTCAAACAAAATTACCAACATCTGGTCGTGTTTTAATTTCTGTCTCTGATAGAGATAAAAAAGATGTTGTTGCTCTTGCTAGAAAATATTATGATGCAGGATTTGAAATTGTGGCTACAGGTAAAACATTTGAATTAATCAATAGCAATAATATTCCAGCTATCAAAATTAAAAAGATCAAAGAAGGTCGTCCAAATATTGCAGATGCTCTTACAAATGGTGAACTTGATATGGTGATCAATACGCCACATGGTAAAGAATCTGCACATGATGATAGTTATATTAGAAAAACAGCTATTAAAATGAAAATTCCATACATGACAAACATTGCTGCTGCAAATGCAGCTGTAGAAGGTATCTTAGAGGCTGAAATTCATGGAACACATGAAGTAAAATCACTTCAAGAATATCATAAAGCAATTAAAGACTAAGATACATGATTGTTAGGAAATTATCTGATTTCCTAACAATTTTTTTATTTTTACAAAAAAGAAGAAAAAATAAAAAAGGAGCGAATAAATAAGTAGGAGGACTACTTATGGACAAAATAAATAAAATAACAACAAGTAAACAAACAACAATGTATGATCATTTATACAAGATGATCATAGGAAATGAAGAAGTATTATCAAGAATCATAAAGGTAGTTGTAGATGAAGCAAAGCATTTAAGTTTTGAAGAAATTAGAAGACTAATAAAAGGAGTACATATAGGTGATAGAATGGTCAATCCACATTTTCATCTTGTAGATAAGGAAGGCTTTATCAAAGATGAAGGCGTGGTTTATTATGATATTTTGTGTTATATTGATGTGCCACAAGAAGATGGAAAGAATATACGAGACTATTTAAATTTAGAAATACAAAAAGGATATTCTGTTATTACTAGTGGCTATGCTTATGTCGCCAAGATAGTGTCAGGATAATTGGGAACAGAGTATGATGATAAAAACTATGATGGAATGAAGAAGGTCTATTCTTTGTGGAGCAACAGTAGAAGAAAAAGAAGTTTATGACAAGGAAGTTATTCTTGTGGTATACTCAAACAAAGAACATGATTTAAATAAAAAGTAAGTATATGATGAATTATTGACACCATTGATGGCCTTTTTAAATAATGTATTAGATTATAATGGGAAACAAAGAATTATAGAAGAGTATGGATTTGATACAAAGAAAATAGAAAGTGAGGTTAAAGATATTTGTGATTTAGGTGAAAGCATTGCCTTAGAAGCAAGAAATGAAGGCAAACAAATAGAACGTAAAGAAAAGAATATAGCGCATGTAAAAAACTAATGATAGGATTACAAATGTCATTTAAAGAAGCAATTAACTTATTAGAAATACCTGAAAAGGAAGTAAAAGAAATAGAAAAGTATTTACAATCATAGAAAGAGAGTAAAATCTCTTTTTTCTTATACTAAAAAATTGTTAATCAAATAAAATTACAGAATAATAAAAAATTATAAATTAGTGTTGAAAAATGTTATCAAATCTACTATACTATTCAAGAACAAAAGGAGATGAGGGCTATGTTACAACAAAGTGTCAAATATGATTGCTTACAATTGAATACGAGTGCCTCATTTTTATATTCTCATTGTTTCTAACATATCATTTTTAATTGATATGTTTTTTTATAGAAAAAAAGGAGGACAATATATGAAAGCCTATTTAATCTTAGAGGATGGAAACGTATTTGAAGGTGAAAGCGTAGGGGCTAACAAAGAAGTTGTAAGTGAGTTTGTATTTAATACTTCAATGACAGGATATGTAGAAGTATTAACAGATCCTTCCTATGCAGGACAATCTGTTGTCATGACATATCCATTAATTGGAAACTATGGAGTATGTTTAGAAGATCAAGAATCTACAAAACCTTATGTTGAAGGATTTGTAGTGAATGAACTTGCTAGACTTGGAAGTAATTTTAGAAAAAATATTGATTTAAAAGATTATTTAATTGAACATGACATTCCTTGTATTCAAGGAATCGATACAAGACATTTAACTAAAATCATTAGAAATAAAGGTTGTATGAATGGAATGATTACAACAACAAAATATGATGATTTAAGTGAAGTGATGGAAAAAATACATAACTTTAAAGTAACTGGTGTCGTTGAAAAAACAACATGTGACAAACCATATAAAGTAGGAACAGGAGATCGAAAAGTTGCTTTATTAGATTTTGGAGCTAAGAAAAATATTGCTAAATCATTAGCAAATAGAAATATGGAAGTCACAGTTTATCCAGCATCTACTCCAGCAAGTACAATTATTGAAGGAAATTATGATGGTGTGATGTTATCAAATGGTCCTGGAGATCCTAGTGAAAATATAGAAATTATTGAAGAAGTAAAGAAATTATCTGAAAGTGGTTTACCAATCTTTGCGATTTGTTTAGGTCATCAATTAATGGCTTTAGCTCATGGATTTAAAACTGAAAAATTAAAATATGGACACCATGGTGCAAATCATCCTGTTAAAGATTTAAATACAGGTCGTGTTTATATTTCTACACAAAATCATAACTATGTAATTTGTGATGATTCTATTGATCGTAATATTGCAAAACCTTGGTTTATTAATGTAAATGACCAAACAATCGAAGGTGTTGAATATATGGGTAAAAATATTAAAACAGTACAATTTCATCCAGAAGCATGTGCTGGTCCATTAGATACAGATGCTTTATTTGATGAATTTGAAAAAATGATGGAGGGTAAATAAGATGGCAAGAGATTTAAGTATTAAAAAAGTATTAGTTATCGGTTCAGGACCTATCATCATTGGTCAAGCAGCAGAATTTGATTATGCTGGAACTCAAGCTTGTAGAGCTTTAAGAGAAGAAGGGGTAGAAGTTGTTTTAATTAACTCAAACCCAGCAACTATCATGACAGATGGTGATATCGCAGATAAAGTTTATATCGAACCATTAACTGTACCTGTTGTTAAAAAATTAATCATGGAAGAAAAACCAGATAGCATTTTACCAACATTAGGTGGACAAAATGCATTAAACATCGCTATGGCTTTAGCGGATGAAGGATTCTTAGAAGAACACAATGTTCGTACAATTGGGACAAATACAGATACAATCAAACTTGCAGAAGATCGTTTAGAATTTAAAAACTTAATGGAAAGAATTAACGAACCATGTGCTGCATCCATCGTTGTTAACCATGTTAATGATGCTTTAGAATTTGCAGAAAAAATTGGTTATCCAGTTGTTGTAAGACCTGCTTATACATTAGGTGGTACTGGTGGAGGTATCGCAAATAATGAAAAAGAACTTCATGATATTTGTTCAAATGGTTTACGTCTATCAAGAGTAAGTCAATGTTTAATTGAAAGATGTATTGCTGGATGGAAAGAAATCGAATATGAAGTAATGAGAGATAGTGCAGGGAACTGCATTACTGTATGTAACATGGAAAACTTAGACCCTGTTGGGGTTCATACAGGTGATAGTATCGTTGTGGCACCTTCTCAAACATTATCTGATAAAGAATATCAAATGTTACGTTCATCAGCTTTAAATATTATTACAGCTTTAAATATTGAAGGTGGATGTAACGTACAATATGCTTTAAATCCAAATAGTTTTGAATACTGTGTTATCGAAGTAAACCCTCGTGTTTCTCGTTCATCAGCTTTAGCTTCTAAAGCAACAGGTTATCCAATTGCTAAATTAGCAGCTAAAATTGCTTTAGGATATACTTTAGATGAAATCAAAAATGCCGTTACAGGTAAAACATATGCTTCTTATGAACCAACATTAGACTATGTGGTATGTAAAATTCCTAAATGGCCATTTGATAAATTCGTTGATGCTTCAAGAAAATTAGGAACACAAATGAAAGCAACTGGAGAAGTTATGTCAATCTGTAATAACTTTGAAGGGGCTTTAATGAAAGCTTTACGTTCTCTTGAACAAAATGTCTTCTACTTACACTTAGATGCCTTTACAAAATTATCACATGACGAATTAAAACAAAAATTAAAAGATGTTGATGATCAACGTATCTTTGCTGTAGCTGAATCCTTAAGAAAAGGAATTACAGAACAAGAAATCCATGAAATTACTAAAATTGATGTTTGGTTCATTGATAAAATAAAACATTTAGTAGAAATGGAAGAAAGAATTAAAACAGAAGAATTAACAGTTGATTTATTAAAACAAGCAAAAAGATTACAATTCCCAGATAGAGTCATTGCTGAATTAACTGGAAAAACAGAACAAGAAATTCATCAAATGCGTAAAGATAATAATATTGTGGCAGCTTATAAAGTTGTTGATACATGTGCGGCAGAATTTGATGCACAAACACCTTATTACTATTCAATTCAAGGTGGAGTGAACGAAGTAGAACCACAAAGAGAAAAGAAAAAAATCATGGTTTTAGGATCAGGACCAATTCGTATTGGACAAGGTATTGAATTCGATTACTGTTCAGTACATTGTGTATGGGCTTTAAAAGCAGCTGGATACGATACAATCATTGTTAATAACAACCCTGAAACAGTATCAACAGACTTTGATATTGCTGATCGTTTATACTTTGAACCACTTACTGCTGAAGATGTAGAAAGTATTGTAGACATTGAAAAACCAGATGGAGCAATCGTTCAATTTGGGGGACAAACAGCTATCAAACTTACCAAAGCACTTACAGATATGGGTGTTAAAATTTTAGGAACAGATGCCGATGATGTAGATGCTGCAGAAGATAGAGAAAGATTTGATGAAATTCTTGAAAAATGTCATATTGATCGTCCAAGAGGTTCAACAGTCTTTACTGCAGAAGAAGCAATTGAAGTTGCTAATAAATTAGGATATCCAGTTTTAGTAAGACCATCTTATGTATTAGGTGGTGCTGGTATGGAAATTGCCTTAAATGATGGTGATATTAAAAAGTTCATGAAAATCATTAATAGACAATACCAAGAACATCCAATCTTAATTGATAAATACTTATCTGGTAAAGAAGTTGAAGTTGATGCAGTCTGTGATGGACATGGTATCTTAATTCCAGGTATTATGGAACATGTTGAACGTGCGGGAGTTCACTCGGGAGATAGTATTTCTGTTTACCCACCACAAAAAATCAAACAAGAAATTAAAGATGTGATCGTTGATTATACAAAACGTCTTGCTAAAGCATTACATGTTGTGGGATTAATCAATATTCAATTCATTGTTTATGAAGATCAAGTTTATGTTATTGAAGTTAACCCAAGATCTTCAAGAACAATTCCTTATATTTCAAAAGTTACAGATATCCCAATTGTAGCTATTGCTACAAAAGCTATTATGGGACATACAATTGAAGAACAAGGATATTCTTATGGTATTGTTCCTGAAAAAGAAACAATTGCAGTTAAGATGCCAGTGTTCTCATTTGAAAAAATCAAAGGTGCAGAAATTTCTTTAGGACCTGAAATGAAATCAACAGGTGAAGTTTTAGGTATTTCTAAAAACTTAGATGAAGCTATTTATAAAGCATTCATGGGAACAGGTATTCAATTACCTAAGAAAAAGAATATCATTTGTACAATTAAAGATTCTTCTAAAGAAGAATTCTTACCAATCGCTAAACAATATTATATGTTTGGTTATGATTTATATGCCACAGAAGGAACATATAAATTCTTAAAAGAACATGATGTACCTGTACATTTTGTTAACCGTATATGTGAAAAAACAAATACAATCTTTGACTTAATGTTTACGGATACAGTAGATTTAGTTATTGATATTCCAACAAGAAATGATAACTTAAAAGATGGTTTCTTAATTAGACGTTTTGCTGTAGAAGCTGGTATTCCAATTTATACTTCACTTGATACAGCAAAAGCACTTATTGATTCACTTGAAAAACGTAAACATGGTGTGCCATCGTTAATTGATATTACAAAACTAAGATAATTAAAAAATGGTCGAAAGACCATTTTTATTTTGGCATAATTTTAAGGAGTATTTTGGACTATCTGTCCATTTATAAAAAAATATATTTTTCTATAATGAAAGAAGGAGACTTTTTATGAATCAAGAAAATACTTCTTTTGAAAAATAAAAAAACTGGTTGCAAGAAGAAATGTTCTCAAACTTTTCTTTATTCGTTTCCCTAATGTAGATCCAATTTTTTTAGAAAATCTATCAACCAAACAATATGAAGAACTCTTTGATTTACTTTTAATAGGTAAGAACTTAGACGAAATAAAAAAGGCTATTTTAGATATAGCCTAATTCTTTACATGCATAATAAATACCATCTTCATCAATAGAAGTTGTCACAAAATCACTTAATTTCTTTAACTCATTATTTCCTTGTCCCATACAAATCGAAAAAGAAGCATGTTTAAACATTTCAACATCATTTAAAGAATCCCCAAAAGCCACATAACTTTTCATATTCCATAACTTCATAAAATAAGCAATGCCAGTTGCTTTAGAAATTCCTTTAATAGTAATGTCAGCATAACTACTTTCTCCTACCATCACATCAAGTTCTTCAATATCTTTAAATTCTTGATAGTCATAATCTAAAGGACCATAAGCAATCATGGCACCTACTTCTTGATTGGTATAGCTACCAACAGGGGGAATTGGATTATTGAAATAATTACATGAACGAATGACATCTTCATTGGGTTCCATATTAATAATTCTTGGTGTACATTTAAGAGCTAAAGGAATGTTGTGTTTTTTAGAAGCGTCTAAAGCTTTTAAAACAACAGTTGTAGATAAACTTTCTTTGTGAATAAGTTTTAAATCTTTATCTAATAAAGCTTGTCCACTATTGCATACATACCCATCAAAGGCAAAAGTATCATAAATGTGAGTATTCTTTAAAGAGTCAACACTTCTACCTGTAGATACTAATAAAAGATGACCTTTTTCTCTTAATAAATTTAAGGCTTTGATGGTACTTTCTGGTATTTGATGATCTGTGGTTGTTCTTAAAGTACCATCAATATCAAAACAAAACAATTTCATCATTATTTACCTTGAGGGAAAAATCTTGCAAGTGAATTTGCAACAGCTGAAATAGGCATTGTTTGAACCACAATTTTACCAGGACCAGTAACCACGGTATTAAATAATCCCTCTCCTCCTAAAAATTTATTTTTTAAACCAGGAACTGATTGGATATCCATTTTACAAGTAGCATCCATCATTGCAAGATAACCGGTATCAATAACCATTTGTTGACCTGGTAGTAAATTGTATTCTACGGTACTTCCATCAATTTCAACAAAACATGTTCCGTGTCCAGAAACCTTTGTTAAAATAAAACCTTCACCACCAAATATACCAGAAGAAAATTTCTTATTAAAGAAAACCGATGTTTCTACATTTTCTTCACTAGCTAGAAAAGCAGATTTTTGAATGATGACTTCTTTTCCAGGCTCTACATCAATAGCGACAATTTTTCCAGGAAAACTTGAGGCAAAGGCAATTAAACCATCTTCATTTGCCGTATAACTATTTCTAAATAAAGTTTCACCAGAAAACATTCTACCGATGATTTTACCAGCACCACCACCGTTTGTTTCCATTTTCATACATGGATCCATCCAAGCCATAGCACCACTATCACTAATCATTTTTTCACCTTTATTTAAGTGACAAATAACAACAGGGAGAGTATCTCCAACAATTTCGTATTCCATAATCTTTCTCCTATAAAGCCACACAAACAGGTTGAATAATATCTAAAGTATTTCCTGTAGGCTTAATTTCTTCTTTTTCTTCATTAAATGTATAAAGCTCTAAACGGTCTTCTTCTTGACTTGCCACAACAATATAACGATCATCAATAATATTAAAATCACGAGGTCCTTTTCCAGTATGCACCATATAAAGTAAAGTGATTTTTCCTGTTTCTTGATTAACGCGATAAAGGACAATGCTATCATGTCCACGATTGGAAACAATAATATGTTTACCACTTGATGTCATATGAATAGCAGCAGCACTTGAAAAGCCATGAAAATGACGAGGTACACAATGAATAACTTGAATCAAAGTAAAGTGTCCATCATGATATTGATAAACCATAATACTGTTACTAATTTCATTGACGAGATAACAATATTTACCATCGTGAGAAAAAATCATATGACGAGGCCCACTACCAGGAATCACAGATTGACTTAATGATGTTTCTTGTAATTTTTCATTAATAAATTCATACATAACAATTTTATCAGCACCTAGGTCAACACTGTAAAGATATTTATGATCAGGAGTAATTCCTACATAATGAGCATGAGGACTTGTTTGTCTTTTAAGTAAATCAATTCCTGAACCATGATGGTGAACAACTGAAAGTTTATCTCCAATTTTATGATCCTTTAAAGGGAAAGCAGCAGTTGCTCCAACGTGATAATTGGCTGTAAATAAATATTTTTGATCAGGACTTAAACATAAATGAGTATAAGAACGACCATGGGAATTATAAAAAGAAAGTTGTTTTAAATCATCTTCTTCGATATGATAACTTGCGACACCTCCTCCTTCCCCAACACGTGAATCTTTTAAAGATACATAAAGATAATCATCTTTTTTAATAACATAAGAAGGAAAATCTTCGGTAGGAATATGTTTATTTAAATGAAGTTCATTTTTAGTTTCATCTAAAGTACATACATAAAGACCTTTTTCTTTTCCTTTAGCATAACTTGATACATAAAAACGATACACAAAATCGCCTCCTTTTGAAATAATTGTACCATAAAATAACTATAAAAAGCTTTCTATATAAGAAAAATAATAAAGTAAAAAAGTTCGATAATAAGTGAATAATAAAAAAAGTATCTATATAACGGAAGATATAAATCTTTTGTTTTAGTTTTCAAATATTTATTTTTGTATTACAATAATTTATGGGAATAGAGAAATAATTTTATAAGAGAGGTTTATTTATTATGGAAGAACGCTTAATTACGTTAGTAAAGGAAAATACGAAACGTGATAATTATGAAGATAATAATGCGTCCAATCTTTCAAATATAATTGGATTATCACGTAATAGTATTTCATCGTATTTAAATGATTATTTTAATCAAGGGCGTTTTGTGAAAATTAATACACGTCCTGTTCTTTTTTTAGAAAAGAGCGAATTAGAAAAAAGATATAATATTAAAATAAATAAATTGATGTTTGCCTCACTTGATGAATTAGATGAATATGCAAAAACTTGTGGGAGGGGATCCAAGGATTTTAGAGATTTAATAGGTTATAATGGTTCTTTAAGAAAGATTATTGAATCATGTAAAGCAAGTATCTCTTATCCACCACATGGACTACCTATACTTTTAAATGGACCAACAGGCACAGGTAAAAGTTTTATTATTGAAAAAATGTTTGAGTATGGAAAAAATAATGGAATCTTTTCAGAAAAAGCAAAATTTGTACATGTGAATTGTTCAGAATATGCGAATAATCCAGAACTTATTACCGCGAATTTATTTGGATATAAAAGAGGCGCTTTTACCGGAGCAGATAATGATAATCCGGGACTAATTAAAGTTGCTGATGGAGGAATGTTGTTTCTTGATGAAGTTCATTGTTTAAAACCTGAATGCCAAGAAAAATTATTTCTATTTATGGATAAAGGAAATTATCATGTTTTAGGTGACAGTGAAAATGAATATCATAGTAATGTTTTTTTGGCTTTTGCGACAACAGAAAACCCTAAAGAAGTTTTATTAGAAACTTTATTAAGGCGTATTCCAATTCAAATGGAAATACCTTCTTTGTCTAAAAGAAGTGAAATGGAAAAATCAAATATTATTGTACGGTTTTTAGAAAATGAAGCGAAAAATATTCATAAAGAAATTCGTATTGGTAATGTTGTATATGCAGCATTATTAAACAATGAATATGAAGGAAATATTGGAGAATTGAAAAATGTAATACAAGAAACCTGCATGAATGCCTTATATTCAAATAAGAATAAGGATTATATTGAAATAAATTCACTTTGTTTACCATCACGTGTACGCTTTAATAATCATATAGATAATAGTATTTTAGTAGGAAGAAATCAGTTATATTCCTTAAATGATTTAAAAAATAAATATGAAAATGAATTTCCTTTTAAAGAATATTCTAATAAATTATTAGAGTTATTAGAAAATTATTCAAAAGAAGAAATATCTATTCAGTCCTTTTTAGAACAAGCACTCAGTGAAACACAAACATATTCAAATGATTCTTTATTTAGAGAAAATAAAGAGAAATCTATAGATATTGCCTATTTTACAAATGTTATAAAAAAAATGGCAGAACTTATTAATGATAAATATCGTTGTGATTTTCAATCAAGTGAAATACTTACGTTATCATTACTTATTCAAGATTATTATACATATTATGTTATTGTTGAATCTTATTTCGATATTCATCAAGAAGGATTTCAATCTTTAGAAACGGTTGTTAAATCCAACTATTTTAGATCTTATGAAATCGCAAAATATTTAAATGAATTATGTGGTATTTATATTAATTTGAATTGGCACAATTATTTAACATCGATTTTTGCTTTATTTATAGAATCTTATCATGGTAATCGTGTTTTAAATCAAACCGTTGGAGTTGTTTTATCTCATGGTTATGCTACGGCATCATCTATCGCAGATGCAGTTAATCGTATGTTAGATGAATATGTTTTCGAGGCAATAGATATGCCATTAGATATATCTACGCAATTAATTATTAATAAATTAAATGTTTTTATTGAAAGTTATGGTGGAAATATTAAGAATTTAATATTGCTTGTAGATATGGGGTCTTTAGAAGAAATTTATAATGGATTAAATAATGTTTCAAAATCAAATATTGCAATCGCTAATAATGTTAATACACGATTTGCCTTATTTGTTGGAAAAGGAATCCTTGATAAAAAGTCTCTACAAGAAATATTTGATGAAAGTATAGAATATAGTCAAACAAATTATAAAATTATTAATTCTCAAAAGAAGGAAAAAGTAATTGTTTGTTCATGTGCAACAGGGTTAGGAACAGCTGAAAAACTTAAAGAAATCATCGAAGATTCTTTACCTGAACATTTACCTGTGAAAGTAATTACCTATGATTATACTTCTTTATTAGAAGTTAATTTAGAAGAAAAATTATTAAAGGATTATGATGTTATTTGTGTTATTGGAACATTGAATCCAAAATTAAAGAATCTTCATTTTATTGCTATAGAAGAATTAATAATGAATAGTTCTTTAGATTTCTTAACCTCTTATTTTGCAGATATTATTAGTCAAGAGGATATGGATAGTTTTCAAAAGAAAATGTTAAAGAATTTTTCACTAACAAATATAATAAATAATTTAACAGTATTAAATCCAACTCAACTTTTAGAAAGAGTTGCCAATGCAATAGATTTATTACAACAAGAAATGAAGACAACATTTACAAATAATACATGCTTTGGCTTATATGTTCATATATGTTGTTTGATGGAAAGATTAGTGACAAGAGAAGGCATTGAATCTTATCAAAAAGAATTATCTGATTGTAATGAAGATTTCATTAAATTTTATATGACAGTAAAAAAAGCTTTTAAGCAGGTTGAAAAATATTATCGTGTAGAAATTCCTATTGAAGAAGTGGAATTTATTAATATTTATATTCAAAATATGATGGTAAGATCATTTGATGAATATGAAGGTATGGAGGAATAGATATGAAAGAAAGTTTAATGATAGCTGTTTTTATTATCATTGTTTTCGTAGTATTACAATATATTGGTAAAAACATTGTAATGAAAAAAATGACAACATCTTTAGAAGAAGAAAAATATGATGCCTTTTTTAAAACAAGTCAAAGTATTTTATGTTTTTTATTTGTAAAGCCTTATATAAAAGAAAGTATGAAACTTTCTGCATATATTGCCCAAGAAGAAAGTGAAGAGGTAAAAAAAGAAATAGCCCTTATAGAAAATATGCGTATAAAACCTCAACAAAAATTAATGAGTATTTCAAATGCATTTTATTTCTTTTTAGGAAAAAGAGAAGAGGCATCATGTAAACAAATGTTAGACTATGTAAAAAAATTAGGAGATGAAAGAACCTATAATAATCTTAAAATCCAATATGATATCTTTATTTTAAAAGAAAGCAAACATATTGATGAAATTAAAAAGAAATTAGAAATTGCTCAAAGAAATAATATGCCTAATAAAGACTTAATGGTAGGTTCATTAGAATATTTGATAGGATTACAATATTCTTATTTAAATGATAAAAAGAATATGATGAAGTATTTTAAACCAGCATTAATTCACTGTAAAGGAACGACATACGAAGTTGAAATGAATCAAGTCATCGAGAAAATGAATGAAAACATTTAAATATTTAGTAAATGGTTTAGAGGTAGAAGCAAAATATGACGAAGAAGATATTGATAAAGTCTATAAGCCTCTATTAAATCATTGGTATGATCTTTATAAACAAAAACAATGTCGTATTGTTATTTTTATTGCAGGATGTCCTGGTAGTGGAAAGAGTACTTTTGTTTCTTTTTTAGAGTATTTATTTAATCAAATGGATTTTGATTGTAAGTTGCAAACGGTAGGAATGGATGGCTTTCATTATTATAATGAAGAACTAGATAAAATGAATTTAAGGAAAGAAAAGGGAAGCCCCCGTACTTTTAATGTAGAAAAGTTAAAACAAAAGATTATTCAAACAAAAAAAGAAGACTGTTATTGGCCTTATTATTCAAGAAAATTACATGATCCTATAGAAAATCAAATTTTTGTACATAGTGAAATCATTATAATTGAGGGAAATTATTTATTGTTAAAAGATGAACCATGGAATCAGTTAGAAAGGTTATGTGATGAAAGTTTATTTTATAATGTGAATGTTGAAGAATTACAAGACAGATTGATTTTACGTAAGATGAAAGGTCATTTATCTAAAGAAGAAGCAATTGATTTTTATAATGCTTCTGATAAAAAGAATGTTGAAACAGTTATAAATAGAAGTAAAAAAGCAGATATTGTCTTAAATATTGCAAAAAACAGGGTATATTGACACTACCTTGTTTTTTTCGACACTAATTGGCATGAATTTTGCTATATAGGAAGTGAAAGGAGGAATTAAATAATGAGTATTACTTTAGGAAGGATTGATTATCGTTTATTACATGGGATCGTAGCAACAATGTGGGCCCCTCAATCAGGGGCACAACGTGTTATGGTTATTGATGATAAGGTGGCTAATGACCCTATTATTAAAGAAAGTATGCGTTTGGGTAAACCAGCAGGTATGGCTTGTTCAATCATTACTTTAGAAACAGCTATCAAAAATTTTAAAGCTGGTAAATATGACAATCATAAAGTATTTGTTGTTACAGAAAATCCAGAAACATTCTTAAAACTTCAAGAAGAAGCGGGGCAAAAAATTCCTCGCATTGTTTTAGGAATTACAAGAAATAATAAAGAAGGTACAGTTGTTAGCTCAAGAGCAAGTGTCCTTGATGATCAAAAAGAAGTTTACAAAAAAATTATTGAGAATGGTACAAAAGTAGATGTTCAATTTACAACTACTGATAAGGCTGAGCCATTAGAATCAAAAGTCAGCTTATAATAGAAAATAAAGGAGAGGAAATAATATGACTACTGTTCAAATTCTTTTGATTACACTAATAGCCTATTGGAAAATGACAGATACTGTCACATTACAATTATTTGCATTTAATACAATTATTTGTGGTTGGCTTGTTGGATTAGTTATGGGTGATCCAGCAACGGGACTTACAATTGGGGCTACTTTACAATTAATGTCTATGGGTGTTGTGGCTGTTGGAGGTTCATCAATGCCTGATTACCCTGTTGCAGCAATTATCGCTACTGCTATTGCATGTTCTACTGGACGTGGAATGGAAGCTGGTTTAGCTATTGGGCTTCCAGTTGCAATGTTAGGTGTTAACTTTGATGTTATTTATAAAATCTTCAATGGTTTCTTAGAACAAAAAGAAGTTTCATTAATTGAAGAAGGCAAATTTAACTCTTTCTTACGTTTAGTTAAAGTTTCACCTATATTCTATGGTTTATGTTCAGCAGTACCTGTATTCTTATGTGTTGCAATTGGTCCATCTATCGTTAATGCTATTTTGGATTTCATGCCAACTTGGTTTACAACTGGATTATCAATTGCCGGAGGTTTATTACCTGGTGTTGGGATGGCAATGTTATTAATGTATATGCCATTAAATAAATACTGGTCATTCTTAATTGTTGGATTTGTTTTAGCTGCTTATTTATCAGTACCTACTTTAGGTATCGGTGCTGTTGGTTTAGCTGCTGCTTATGAAGTTTATAAAAAAGGATTAGCAACTGCAACTGCACCAGCAGGAGCTAGTTTCGGAGGTGAATTAGAAGATGAGTAAGGGAAAAGTATTAACTAAAAAAGATTGTCGAGCTGCTGCTAAACGTTGGTTGATCGGTATTTCAACATTTAACTATGAAACACAATTAGCACCATCTTATGCTTTTGCTGTTTATCCATTACTTAGAAAAATGTATCCTGATGATGAAGATTTTAAAGCTTCATTGTTAAATGCAATGAGATATTATAATACAATGCCATGGATTTCACCATTTGTTATGGGTGCTGCCTTAGGTATTGAAGATGATGGTGGTGTAGAATCACTAGAAGCTGTTAATAACTTTAAAGTTGGTATCATGGGTCCTCTTGCAGGTATTGGTGATACTATTGGTTGGGCAATGATTCCTACAATCTTTGGTTCAATTGCTGCAAGTATGGGTATGCAAGGAAATCCTTTAGGAATTTTCTTATGGGCTGCCTTTACCTTTGCATTCTTAGCTGTCCGTATTCTAGAAGTAGAATGGGGATATAATATGGGTATCAATGTTGTTACTAAGCTTGGTAAACAAATTACTGTATTTACAGAAGCATGTTCTGTTCTAGGTTTAACTGTTGTTGGATCACTTATTTCTTCAGTGGTTAAATTACAAACAGGTATTAAATATACAAATGGTGATGTTACAATGAAGGTTCAAGAATTACTTGATGGTGTTATGCCTTCACTATTACCAGTTGCAGCTGTTGCACTTATTTATTATTTTATGAATAAAAAGAAAGTTAAAATGACACACATGATTTTGATTATCATCATTCTTTCATGGATTGGTGCTGCATGTGGAATCTTTACTGCATAATCTATAAATATTTGATTAAAGGAGTGAAAGCTCCGTTAATCTCATTCGTTATATAAAACATCAATAATATTTGATATAATTGAAGAAAGGAACTGTTTTGGCATTGCTATATATAATGTTCACTCTATTCCCTCCCTTGTGGATATAATAATATTTTATTTTTAGAAATAATTTTAAATGCCAAACTTTTGAACCAATTATACTAATGAAGATTGGAGAAGATTATGAGAAGATATATTATTGCTTCACATCATAAACTTGCTTATGGATTAAAAGATACCGTAGATTTTTTAACTAATGGAATCAAAAAGATTTATGATGTAAATGCTTATGTAGAAGATGGAGAAAAACCAATTGAAGAAGTCGTAAGTGAATTATTTGCTTCTTTTGATGAAAATGATGAAGTTTTAGTTTTTGCTGATATGATGGGTGGAAGTGTTTATCAAAAATTCTATCCATATATGAGTGATAAAGTACATGTTGTTTGTGGAATAAATTTACCCTTAACATTAGCACTTGTTTTAGAAAGTGAAGATACTCCTTTAACACAAGAACTTGTTCATCAATATGTTGAGGACAGTAAAAACCAAATTGTATATGTCAATGAAGTAAATTTTGCAGTCGATGAAGATGATGAATAGATAAGAGTGCGTACTGCATCTTATCTTTTTTATTAGAAAAGAGGAAATGATATGAAAATTAGTACAATAATTGAAAATATGAAAAAATATCATAAAGGATATGGAACAATTGATGAAGAAAAAACAAGAGATAAAGTGCTCTATGGAAATGTTGATCAAGAATGTACAGGAATTGTGACTTCGTGTTGGGCTTCTGTTGATGTTATTGAATATGCCATTGAAAAAGGAGCCAACTTGATTATCAGTCATGAAGCATTATTTTGGAATCATGGAGATCATCAAGAATGGCTAGAAGAATCAAAAAATAGTGTCTATTTAGAAAAAAGAAAACTATTGGATGATCATCAAATCGTAGTCTGGAGAGATCATGATTATATTCATTCAGGTATTCCTTATAAAGGAGACTATATTGATGGTATCTTCTTAGGTCTAGCTAAGAAAATGGGATGGGAAGATAAACTTATTGTTAATCCAATCAATGAATTTGAACCATCTTTATTATGTTCTACTGCCTATAGCTTTGATCATTCAATCAAAGCCAAAGATCTAGCCAAGGAATTAATTGATACCTGTCATTTAAATGGAATCAAATTGATAGGAAATTCAAATGCGGATATTAAAAAAGCAGCAGTGTTATTCCATGTATTTGGTGATGCTAATGAAGCTATTAAAAATACTGATAAAAGTGATGTCGATTGTCTGTTATCGATGGAACTTATAGATTTTACTTATGCAGAGTATCTAAGAGATAGTGGAATGTTAGGAAGAAATAGAGTTGCTTTAGGAATGGGACATTTTAATCTAGAAGAACCTGGAATGGAATATATGTTGGAATACTTAGATGAAGCGATAGGTGAACATATACCTGCGTGGTTTAAACAATCAGGAGACAATTATGAATATATGACAAAGGATTGTTGTCATGATCACTAATCCTTCTAATTTTAGAGATTTACATGATTATTATGATTTTATAGAGGCAGGGCATCTCTATCGTAGTGCGCTACCTCGAAATCTTACGAAACAGGATTGGGACAAACTTTATAATTTAGGTATTCGTTATATTATTGATTTTCGCAGTGAATTTGAAAGAAAAGAAGATAGTTATGAATGTGATCAACGATTTCAACACTATAATTGGAGTGCTTTAAAACCGGAAACGGGAATCGATGATTTCTATTTTCCAAGATTGATTACCAAAAAATCTACAAAAGAAGAGGTTTATAATAGTGCCTGGTTTATTCGCAAAGGCTATAAAATAATGCCTTTTGATAATTTGGCCTATAAACAATTATTTCAATTAATAAAAGAAAAAGATGGAATACTTTTTCATTGTGGTTCAGGTAAAGATAGAACAGGATTATTTGCGGCATTACTATTAAAATTATTTGATTGTGATGAAAAGACAATATATGCAGATTATCTTTATAGTAATAAAAGTGTAGAAAAAGATTTAATGCCACGTCTTGTTCAATCAGATTTTACGGATGAAATTAAAGAGATGTTATTGTATGTTTGCAGTGTTCATGAAGAATTGTTGAAATCATCATTTGATGAAATATTAAAACGTTATTCTTCATTTGATGAATACTTTGAAAAAGAATATGCAATTGATAAAGAAGTAAAGGAAAACTTAATTAAGAAATATTGTCATGAAAAATAATATGCGCATTCAACTTGTTCCAAATTTAAAGTTGGAACAAAAACAAAAATATAATTCTACTCAAGAAAAATATCTTAAAATATTATCTTCATCTTATGAAGAATTACATCAATATATATTAGATAAGGCGTCAACAAATCCTTTAATTGAATATAATTCATCATTAGACCCAGATTTATTATTAGAATTTGATGATTATTCAAAACCTCAATTAAGAGATGTTCTTTTTGAACAACTTCATTTAAGTAATGAAAAATATGATGAAGATGTTTGTGATTATCTGATTTCTTGTTTAGATAGTAATGGTTATTTCAAATATTCCAAGGATGAAGTTATTAAAGAGAGTTTATGGGGCTTAGATTCTCTTAAATATCATTTAAAGTTATTAAGAAAATTGGAACCTTATGGATTATTTTCATTTAGTTTAAAAGAATGTTTAAGTATTCAATGTTTAATGAGTGAAAAAGCAGAAAGTGAAACAGGATTGATTTTATGTGATTATTTAGAAGAACTAGCAACACAACATTATCATGCGATTATAGAAAAAACAGAATTAACCCAAGAGGAAATAGATGAAGGATTTGATTTTATTAAAACGTTGAATCCTAAATCAGCAGCAAACTACGCACAAGAATCTACTTTTCTTATACCAGAGTGTAAAGTTTCTGTTGAAGGAGAAAATCTACAAGTAGAACTATTAAAATTTGATTTATCTATTACTGTCATTGATGATGATTCTTTAAAGAAGCAAAGAAAAGAAGCTGAGACACTTCTAAGTGCTTTACAAAAAAGAAATATGACACTCTTACAAATAATGAATGAAATATGTCATGTTCAAAAAGACTTTTTTATTCATCATGGAGAGTTAAAACATTTAACTTTAGAAATGGTTGCGGAAAAATGTGGACTTGCTATCTCAACAATTTCACGTGCAATTACACATAAATCTTTTGAATTTAATAATCAATATTATTCTATCAAAGAAATGTTTGTTCACTCAGGAACTTTTATCAAAAATGATAAGGCTATAAAAAAAGAAATCACACAAATCATTGAAAAGGAAAATAAGTTAAAACCTTATAGTGATGAAAAAATAAGAAAACTTTTAGAAGAAAAAGATATTTATATTTCAAGAAGAACGGTTACAAAATATAGAGAAGAATGCTTTATTTATAATTCTAGACAAAGAAAAATTGAAAAAATATTATGGGAGGAAAAATGATGCAAGATCCAAGACCAATTAATACAAATATTAAAACAAAATTAATTAATCCTGAAAAAGAAAAACCATCAAGATGGTCTTTTTTGAAAATATTAAGAGAACATAGTGATTTAAGATTATTTTATCCAGAAATAAATCCTAATGTTGAAGTTTATAAAATGAGAGATAATCTTTATTGTATTTATTATGATGGAATTCATTGTGGAGAAATGTGGTGTTATCTTATTGATGGTCCACAAAAAGCAATGCTTATTGATACAGCATTTGGATTAGGAGATTTAAAAGGCTTAATTCATAAACTTATTGGTGATAAAGAAATTATCGTATGTAATACACATTGTCATATTGACCATGTATCAGGAAATAGTCATTTTGATAAAGTTTATTGTCACTATGCTGATCAAAAATATATTGAAGAACATCAAGGAAAAGATGTTGTAGATGAATTTGTTTATGATGAAAAAGGTGAATTAGGATATACTTGGTTTGATGCTAATGACTTACCACCATTTACTCCTTATGAGGTAGAAGGTGTTGAAAACCACCATCAATTTGATTTAGGAGATGGATATATTGTTGAACTAATTCATTTACCAGGACATACACCAGGTCAATCAGGATATTTAGATCATCAAACAGGATGCTTCTTTATCGGAGATGTCACAAGTGCTTTTGGTAGTGAAGCTTGGGATGTTTATCCAGAATTTTGTACAATCAATGCATTAAGAGATGCTTTACAAGATTTTATGCCACGTTTAGAAGAAGTATCAGGAGTATTTCCAGGTCATGGAACAATTGATCTACATCCAAAAACTTTAAAATATATTTTAGATACTGCAAATCGGGTTATTTATCATCCAGAATGGTATGATACAAAGGTTGATTTCTTTGGTACACCAATGTATGCTAAATTTATTTATCAACAAGGTAGTGATTTAAAATATACAAAGAGTGCAGTAATCAAAGAAGAAGATCCAGAAGAAAGAGAATTTTAAAAGAAAAATATATAAAAAAGTGAGCTACAAAAATTTTAGCTCACTTTATCTTTATATCATTAAAATAATTATTTTTGCCCAACGCCTTTACAATAAGTTTGTACAACTTCATAATCTCTATCTAAAACAACAAGATCAGCATCATAACCAACGCCAATTGTTCCTTTACGATCATCAACATGTAAACATCTTGCTGGGTTTGATGTACATGCATTGATCGCGTAATTAACAGGAACTAATGCATCTTCAATTAAGATTTTTAATCCTTTGTTTACATTTAAAGTAGATCCTGCTAAGTTACCAGCTTCTACTAAGTGTGCACTACCATCTGGATAAATGACAACTTCTTGCCCACCAAAATCAAATTTAGTACCAACAGGGAATCCTTTACACATTAAGGAATCTGTAATCATAATACTGTAATCAGGTCCTTTAGAAGTAAAGAAATTATTTAAAGCGGCAAGAGTAGAATGATTTCCATCACAAATAATTTCTCCATACATATTTCTAATACGTAAAGCACCACCAACAAGACCATTTGCACGATGCGTAAATGGTGTCATCGCATTATAAACATGAGTCATACTTCTTGCTCCATGAGCGTATGCTTGAACAGCTTGTTCATAAGTTGCATTTGAATGTCCAATACTTACGACCACATTATTTTGACTACAATATTTTGTAAGAGCGTAATCTTCATCATTTTCAACAGCCATAGTAATATATTTAATTAAACCATGAGCAGCTTTTTGATATCTTTTAAATTGTTCAATATCAGGTTTAACACAGTATTCTTCAGGTTGAGCTCCTTTATGTGCTTTATTTAAATAAGGACCTTCAAAATGAATACCTAAGATTTCAGCACCTTCATAACCTTCTTCCACAACTTTTGCGACATTACTTACCGCATTTGTAAGAACTTCTTCACTTTGAGTAAGAGTTGTTGCAAGGAAAGAAGTAACTCCTTCATCAACGATTCCTTTTGCCCATTTTCTTAATCCTTCAGGATCAGCATCATTTGTATCAAAACCATAAGCTCCATGGCAATGAATATCAATAAAGCCAGGAAGAATTCTTAAATCTCCATAATCTTTCGTAACTTCTTTTTCATTGTAAGGATATATTTCTTTAATAATTCCATCTTCTAATTCTAATTGTGCTGGCGTGAATTGATCCGCAATCCAGACTTTTTTACTTTGTATAATCATAATTTCACCTCATATTTATTATAGAACACTTTACTTATCTAGACAAGCAACAACTCCTCTTATTTCTAATAAAAATTCAATTTACCTTACCTCTAAATTAGTATATAATTAGAGTCATAATAAGGAGGAAGAGGATATGGATGAAAATTTACTTTTATCATTAATTGAAAACAACGCGAAAATGGAAGTCGTTGATCTTGCGGCCGCCTTAAACGAAACAGAAGAAAATGTTGATAAGACAATTAAAGATTTAGAAAAAAATAAAACAATCTATGGTTATCATACTTTGATCAATTGGGATAAAACAAATCACGATGTGTGTACAGCTGTGATTCAAGTCAATGCGAAACCTGAAAGAGATTATGGATATGATCGTATTGCAAAAAAAATCTATAATTTTCCAGAAGTAGATACAATGTATTTATTAGCGGGAAATTATGAGTTTTTATTAATTGTTAAAGGAAAAACAATGGTGGAAGTTGCTAAATTCGTTAATAGTCGTTTAGCGGTTATTGAAGGTATTGAAAGAACAGCCACAATGTATGTTTTGAAACAATATAAAAACATGGGTAGACTTGTTGAGGATGATAATAAAGATGCAGCAGAAAGATTATTGGTAACTCCATAATGGATTTTGAAAAAATTGTTAATCCTATTGTAAAAGATATTCCACCTAGTGGAATTCGTAAATTTTTTGATTTAGCTAATCAAATGGAAGGTGTTATTTCTTTAGGGGTAGGTGAACCTGATTTTGCAACCCCTTGGACAATTAGAGAAGCTGCAATCTATTCAATTGAAAAAGGAAAAACATTCTATACAGCAAATCAAGGATTATTAGAATTAAGAAAAGAAATTTGTAAATATCAAAAAAGAAGATTTAATTTAGATTATAAACCAGAACAATGTATCGTTACTGTTGGAGGATCTGAAGGAATCGATTTAGCCTTTAGAACAATTATTAATCCAGGTGATGAAGTCATTTTATTACAACCAAGTTATGTTGCTTATACACCGGGTGTTGCACTTGCTGGTGGAGTGGTAAGAAACATTACTTTAACAGAAGAAAATGAATTTAAATTAACACCTGAACTTTTAAAAGAAGCTATCAATGAAAAAACAAAGGCCATTCTTTTAAACTACCCAAGTAATCCAACAGGTGGATTCATGACAAGAGAAGACTATGAAAAATTGGTGCCTATCTTTAAAGAATCAGGAATTATGATCATAACTGATGAAATCTATGCAGAACTTTCTTATGAACATAAATTCTGTTCAATTGCATCTTTTGATGAAATCAAAGATCAAGTTATTCTTGTCAGTGGTTTTTCTAAAGCTTATGCGATGACAGGATGGCGTTTAGGTTATGTTCTTGCGAATGAATATCTAGTTAAAATGATGAAAAAAATTCATCAATATGTCATTATGTCAGCACCAACATGTGCACAATATGGAGCCATTGAAGCGATGAGACATTGTGATGAAGAAATTGAAAAAATGCGACAAGCTTATCTTGCAAGAAGAAACTTCTTAGTCAAAACATTTAATGAAATGGGACTTAAAACATTTACACCACAAGGTGCTTTCTATGTTTTCCCATGTATTAAATCAACAGGGCTTACATCAGAACAATTCTGTGAAGAATTATTAAATGATCAGTTAGTTGCTTGTGTACCAGGTAGTGCTTTTGGTGAAGCAGGAGAAGGTTATATTCGTGTTTCTTATGCTTATAGTTTAGAAGAACTTAAAGCAGCAACAAAGAAAATTAGAAAATTCTTAGAAAATAAGGGAGTTATTTAACTCCTTTTTTTTGGCTTTAAAACAGATACAAATTAATCATAAAAATCATCATCTCCCTATAATATAGATAAAGAAAAGGGGATGATTTTAATGGTAGTTAAAAGTTATGAACAAATGACAGATGTATCAATTATGGAGGTAAAAACATATTTATTAATTCATAGTGACGGAATTTATCAACAAGATATTTATGATTTAATGAATACGTGTATTGATGTTTTTCAATTAAAAAGAAAATTAAATAAAAGAAAAGATATTCAATTATGGCTTTTTTCAAATATTAAAAGATATATTGATTGTTGCTTATCTTATAATGAAATGGAATATCATTTAGTCATGATGAATTTATTAATCAATCAACATTTTAAACCATTAGTCGAATATAAATATAATTTATTTTATTATATTTTAGATCATAGTGATTTTAATATAGAAATTTATTGTCTAGTAAGGCATTTGCTTACATTTAAAATGAATCAACTCAATCAAGTCATCTTAGGTATGACACATTATAAAATGATAAGTGATGAACAAACACATTACTATGCAAGTCTTATTCTTCTATTAGAAAAACAATATAAACAAGCTTATTTTCATTTACCATTTGTAACACTTGATGAAGCCTTTAAACGCTTTGAAAAATCTCTTTATAATTATTCACCATATCGTTATGAAATGTTGTATCATAAAGACAAGACATATTCACTTAATTATGCAAGATAGGAGAAAACTATGGACAGACTCTATTACACATATCTTATTATCAAAGAATCATTAGATTATATACCAGCAATAGAAATTAAGATGTTATTAGAAGAAAAATATCAAATTAAAGTAGATATAAAAACGGTTTATCAAGCAATTAGAAATATTAACGAATTATCTCATTATATTTATCAAAAAGATATTATTAAAACAAAACATCGTAAAGGCTATGCAATAAATGAAGAATTCTTTAATGATGGACAAATACAATATTTATGGGATAGTATTCTTTATAATAATGATTTAGATCAAAAAGAAGTAAATATACTACTTACAAAATTACAAACATTAAGTTCAAATAAACAATTATCCCGTATTCAAAATCAAACAATTAGACAAAATGATATAAGAAATTATGATTTGTTATTAAATATGACAACCATTATTAAAGCTATTAATGAAAAGAAAAATATTTATTTTAAGTATGTTAATTATGAAATAAAAAGAAATAAGTTAGTAGAAATATCAAATACACATGGTAATCATCAAGATAATAAAGAGTTTTATATTATTTCTCCTTATAAGCTCATTCAAAATAATTCTAAATATTATGTGATTGGTTATTTTGATAAAAGACCAGATAGTTTATCTCTTTATCGATTAGATCGTATGAGACTTGTAAGAAATCATAAAAGTAAATATTTTGAAGGTGAACAATTTGATGTAGAACAAATTGATAATCCAATTAATATGTATATTTCCGGAGAAAAAGAAGATTTAGAGATTAGTTTTGATCAATCGATTATTAAAGAAGTTGTTGATAAATTCGGACAAGATAATCGTGTGACAAAGGATTATGAAAATCGTTATCATTTAATAGTAAAAGATGTCTTAATTAATGAAGGATTAATAGGATGGTTAATGATGTTACAAGATAAAATTACAGTTATTAAACCCTATTCATTAAAAGAAAATATGAAAGAAAGAATTGAAAAGACATTAAAACAATATCGATAGGAGAAATTATGATTTATATAACAGGTGATAAGCATGGAGATTTTAGTGAAGTTTATGCATTTTGTTGTAAAAATAAAACAACAAGAGATGATCTTATGATTGTTTTAGGAGATGCAGGTATTAACTATTACGCTAATGAACAAGATATTTATTTAAAAAATAGTCTTTTACAATATCCGATTACTTTCTTTTGTATTCATGGTAATCATGAAGAACGTCCTGAAAATATAGAAGGCTATAAAACAAAAATATTTCATGATGGGCTTGTCTATTATGAAGAAGAATATCCTCATATATTATTTGCGAAAGATGGTGAAGTGTATCAATTTAATGAACAAAGTGTTTTAGTTATTGGTGGAGCTTATAGTGTTGATAAAAACTATCGTTTACAAATGGGATATAATTGGTATCCAAGTGAACAACCCAGTGAAGAAATAAAAGATAAACTTTTAATGTACGTAGAAAAGAATCCACAAATAGATGTTGTACTTTCTCATACTTGTCCTTATAAATATCTTCCTCGAGAAGTATTTATGAAAGGTATTAATCCTTTAAAAGTAGATTATAGTACAGAATTTTTTTTAGATAAATTAGAATTAAGCTTAGATTATAAAAAATGGTATTGTGGACATTTTCATACTGATAAAAAGATAGATCGTATGAGATTTATGTTTAATGAAATTATTGAATTTTAAAAAGCTGCTACAAATGTAACAGCTTTTTAGATAGGAAATATTTTATTATTGATTATTGAATACTTTAGGTAAATCTTTTGTTTTTTTCCAATCAAGATCTTTTACTTGTTTAAGAAGTGGTTGATAGAATTGTTTTTTATCTTTTGGATAAATAGCATAGTAGCTCGCATGAGCTTCTTGATCAGTAATAGGTATTAAAATACGATTATCTTCTTCGCTGTCTCTTTGCATTGTAATGTCGCTTTTAAAATTAGGTAAAGCAGACATCTTTGTAAGTTCATTAAAGACAAAGGGATCATCTTGGAATAACAAATGAGATTCAGGAATCATTTGTTTACATACTTCATTCCAAAATCCAATATGTGATAATAAAAGAACACTTTGTCCATCTAAATCAGAAAATGAAATTTCTTTAAATGGTGCTAAAGGATGTGCCGGAGGCACAGATAAGTAAAGTGATTCATTTAAGAATTCTTGGCAAATATAGTTTTTATTATCTAAAGGATGTGTTAATACAATTAATGAATAGTCTCCATTTTCTAAACCATTAATGAGTGTTTGCTCATCTTGAATAAGAAAACTTTCAAATTGTGAATTTGTATTTGTTTGAAAAGTATATTCAATTCCACATAAAGGAGCAGGTGCACAGCTAGCAAAAGATAAATAATTTTGATTATGTTTTGTCAGTTCTTTGATCATTTCTTCTCTACCATCAAGTAACTTTTTCGCAAATTCAACAGCTAGTAAACCATTATCATTTAATTCTATTTTATTTTTCTTACGATTAAATAACGATAAACCTAAATCTTCTTCTAAACGTTGCATGGATTTTGTAAGGCCAAGCTGAGAAATAAGAAGTTCTTCAGCTGCTTTAGAAATTGTTTTATTTTTTGCAATAGCCACTAGATGTTTCAATTGGTTGAATTCAATCATTGTATCACTTCTCCTTTTCCGTATTATAACACAGTATAACTTTTTGTTATAGTGATATTTGTTTTTAGTCATGTACAATGGGATAAATAATGATTAAAATAATAGTAAAGAAATGGAAAAAGAAATAAGATGAAAGTACTTATTATTAATGGTAGTCCTCGTCCTCAAGAAAATACAAAAGTTGCTTTAGATGAAATGGTGAAGATTTTAAAATAGAAGGAATAGAAAGTATTAATCAAAATAAAGAATATATGACTTTTAGAGATTTTGCTTCACCTGATGATATTTATTATTCATCTCATTTTTCAAAGGTTAATCAAGATGTAAAGATGACTTCTTTTTCTGATCATAACTTATTATATGGAGAATTTAAGTTTAAATAAAATAGTATAACTGAAAGTTATACTAATATGCATTATTCATATTGTACTTTTTAGTAAAGTAAAACTAAAATATAAATGAAAACAAGGAGGAATGACAATGAAAATATTTGAACTTAATAACAAACAAACAATTCCAGCAGTAGGATTTGGAGTCTTTATGATTCCTAATGATGGACCTACTTATGATGCAACTTTAGCTGCTTTAAAAGCAGGTTATCGTCATATTGATACAGCTGCAGGATATATGAATGAAAGTGATGTAGGAAAAGCGATTAAAGATAGTGGGATTGATCGTAAAGAAATCTTTATTACTTCTAAATTATGGTTACAAGATTATGGTTATGAAAATGCTAAGAAAGGTATTGAAACTTCTTTAAAATTATTAGGAGTAGATTATATTGATCTTTATTTATTACATCAACCATATGGTGATTATTTAGGAGCTTGGAAAGCTTTAGAAGAAGCTTATCAAGAAGGTAAGATTAAATCTATTGGTATTTCTAATATTACCGTTAATTTATGGAATAAATTTAAAAATGGTATGACTGTTATGCCAGCTGTAAATCAAGTAGAATTTAATCCATTTGTTCAACAAAAAGAATTAAGAAAAGTGATGGCTGAAAATAATATTCGTTTAGAAGCTTGGCATCCATTAGGACATGGAAATAAAGAATTATTAGAAAATGAAACAATTGTAGAGCTTGCTAAAAAATATAATAAAAATGCAGGTCAAATTATTTTAAGATGGATTTATCAAGAAGGAGTTATTTCTTTACCTAAATCAACAAATGAAGAAAGAATGAAAGGAAACATTGATATCTTTGATTTCGAATTAAATGAAGAAGAAATGAAAGCAATGCAATCCTTAGATACAAATAAACCATCTCATAATCCTGAAGATCCTGCTAATGAAACACGTTTAATGGGATTAAAAATTCACGATTAAAATATAAAAGTCTTATTAATAAACGGTAGTTCAAGAAATAATGGTTGTACATCAGTTGCCTTAAAAGAAGTAGAAAAAAGCTTTAAATGAAGAAGATATAGAAACAGAAACGATCTTTATAGGAAATAAAGCTTTACTAGATTGTTTAGCCTGTCGTCAGTGTAAGAAACTAAAAAAATGCATTATCAATGATGAAGTAAATGAATTTATTGAAAAGGCTAAAAAAGCGGATGCTTTTGTATTTGGTTCACCCGTTTATTTTGCTTATCCAAGTGCACGTTTACTTACATTTATGGATCGTGCGTTCTACGCTTATAGAGAAGCTTTTATGTACAAATCAGCAACTGCTGTTTTAAGTGCAAGACGAGCGGGAACAACAACTTCATTTGATGTGATTAATAAGTATTTTACAGTAGCATCAATGCCAGTTATTTCATCAACTTATTGGAATCATGTTTATGATGGACAACCAGATGAGGTATTAGAAGATAAAGAAGGTTTGATGACAATGTATAACATTGGTAAAAATATGGTATGGATATTAAAGTGTATAGAATTAGGAAAAAGTAATCATGTTGAACATCCTAATAATAAAAAAGTTTCAACAAATTTTATAAAATAAAGAGGTAATAATGGAATATGTAACACTTAATAATGGTTATAAAATTCCTCAACTAGGATTTGGTACCATTCAACAATTTGATAAACAAATTGAAGATAATGTAGCTTTTGCTTTAAATAATAGTTATGAACTTATCGATACAGCAAACCGTTATGGTAATGAAGTAGAAGTAGGAAAAGGATTAAAATTATCAGGATTAAAAAGAGAAGATTATTTTTTAGAAACAAAATTAGGACCAACACTTTATGAAAATGATCAAGCAATTGATGATACTTTAAAAAGATTAGGTGTTGATTATGTTGATGTGATGATTTTACATCATCCTGTAAATAACTATGTTTATGCTTATAAGATGTTAGAAAAAGCATATAAAGAAGGGAAAATCAAAGCGATTGGTTTATCTAACTTTAGAGTTGAACAAATTCAAGAAATTTTAGATCAATGTGAAATTCCACCAATGATCATGCAAGTAGAATGTCATCCTTATTATCCAGCAGAACATGTTTATGACTTTTGTAAGGAACATCATATTCAACTTCAATCATGGTATCTATTAGGACATGGAAATAGCGATATGTTACAAGAACCTGTATTTGTTGAACTTGCTGAAAAATATCATAAATCAACAGTTCAAATTATCTTAAGATGGCATATTCAGATGGGATTTGGACTTGTTCCAGGAAGTAAATCAATGGATCATATTAAAGATAATGCGAATATCTTTGATTTTGAATTAACAGATGAAGAAATGAAACAAATTGAAACTATAAATAAACATGAACCTTTCTATCATGTAACAGAAGAATCGTTACATCGTATGGCTACAACAAAATGTAATTTTGAATAAGGAGAATAACAATGGAATACAAAACATTAAATAATGGAGTGAAAATGCCAGTTGTTGGTTTTGGTGTTTTCCAAGTAAAAGATGAAAAAGAATTGTTTTAGATGCAATTGATGCAGGATATCGTTTAATTGATACTGCTCAATCATATGGTAATGAAGAAGCAGTAGGTAAAGCAATTAAAGAAACAAATGTACCTCGTGAAGAATTATTTATTACGACAAAAGTATGGATTTCTAATTATGGTTATGAACAAGCAAAAGCTTCTGTTGAAGAATCTTTAAAGAAAATGCAATTAGATTACTTAGATTTAGTTTTATTACATCAACCATTTAAAGATTATCATGGTGCTTATCGTGCTTTAGTTGATTTATATAAAGAAGGTAAAATTAAAGCCAGCGGTGTTTCTAACTTCTATCCAGATCGTTTGGTTGATTTAGCATTAGATACAGATGTTGTACCTACTGTTAATCAAGTTGAAGTGAATCCTTTCCATCAACAAGACGTTGCTTTAACATATAACACTAAATATGGTGTTCAATTAGAAGCATGGGCTCCATTTGCTGAAGGTAAAAATGGAATTTTCACTAATGAAACATTAACTGCAATTGGACAAAAATATCAAAAATCAGTAGGACAAGTCATTTTAAGATGGCTTGTTCAAAGAGGAATTGTCCCATTAGCTAAAACAGTAAGAAAAGAAAGAATGCAAGAAAACTTAAATATCTTTGATTTTGAATTAAGTGAAGAAGATATGCAAACAATTGCTTCACTTAATAAAGATACTAGTTCATTCTTTTCACACTATGATCCAGCAACAGTAGAAATGATTTGTGGATTAAAACGTTAATGAAAAAACTATGCATTATAGTATGCCTTATGCTTGTAAGCAGCTGTCTCTATATAAATAAAAAATCAGACATTCAATCTCAAAATACTTAAATAACTACAAATACAAAACGATATAAGAACTTTTCATTAGATAATGTTCCCCAAAGTCGATATGGTGATATTCATTATAATGCATATATTCCTAAAGCATATGACAAAAGGCAATCATATGCTTTATATATTACGGTATTTATTTTCAAGGTGTAGGAGAAAACTTAAAAACTGAAGAATTTGCTTTTACAAGTCAAAAATATAATAATCACATGATTATTTTAGCGCCACAATTAGAAGATTGAGGAGAATTATCTACCAATAAAACCATTGCTTTAACAAAATATTTCTCAAAACATTATGCCACTAATTCAAAACAAGGTTATATCAGTGGTTATTCTGGTGGCGGAGAAACTCTTTCTTTAGTTTTAACTAAAAGTCCAGAGCTTTATTGTAGAGCATTGATGTGTTCATCGAAATGGGATGGGTATTTTAATAAAGTTGTAGAAAATAAAACACCAATTTATTTTGTTATTGGTGAAGATGATGAGTATTATGGTTCTTCACCTTTTAAAGAGGTTTATCAAGAACTTGTAAATTTTTATAAAAAACAAGGTTTAAGTGATGAAGAAAATGAAAATTATGTTGATTTAGATGTAAAAAATAATGATTATTTTTTAACACAAGGAATTGAAAATCAACATGGACAAGGTGGTCATTTGTTTAGTAATGACCCAAATATTATGGGATGGTTATTTAATTGATAAAAATGATTGTAACCGTTTTAAAACTATGCTATTATACCTAGGAAGTTTTTAGGATAGTGATTGTTTAAGTACAAGCTAAACCTATTTATTGCCACCTTTTTTAAGCATGCAATAAATAGGTTTTTATTTTGGAGGGGTGATTATGGAAATAAGTAAGATCTTAAATAACAATGTAGCTGTTGTTATGGAAAATAATGAAGAAAAGATTGTGATGGGAAGAGGAATCTGTTTTAAAAAGAAAACAGGTGATACGGTTGAAGCCAATCAAATTGATAAAGTTTTCTATTTAGAAAATCCTGAAGCATCGAAACGATTTAAAGAACTTGTCGTAGATATTTCTTTAGAGTATTTACAAATAGGGGAAGAAATCATGAATGAAGCAAGATTAAGTTTAGGAAAGTCTTTAAATGATGGGATTTATATTTCAATGGTCGATCATATCTATACAGCAGTTGAAAGAGCTAAAGAAAATATTTTAGTGAAGAATGCTTTGTTATGGGATATTCAAAGATTTTATAAAGATGAATACGCTATTGGTAAAAAATCTTTAGAAATCATTGAAAAGAAAACAGGCGTATTATTACCTAATGATGAAGCAGGATTTATTGCTTTACATATTGTTAATGGACAATTAGATGACGATGTTCATGATATGTATAAAATTACAAAGATCATGCAAGAAATCGAAAACATTGTTCGTTATCACTTCAAAATAGAATTTAATGAAGAAAGTGCTTATTACTATCGCTTTATTACACATTTAAAATTCTTTGCCCAACGTTTACTTGAAGATAAAAAACAAAATCAACAAGAAGATGATTTATTAGATGTTGTACAAACAAAGTATGCTAATGCTTATAAATGTGTAGAAAAAATAGCTATGTACATCAAAAAACAATATAACTATGAACTTTATGACGAAGAAAAACTTTATCTAACAATACATATTCATCGTGTTGTTTATTTAGGAAATCGTCATTAACTTGGATGGTGACATTAAGTTGGCCAAACCTTCAAATTTCAATACTTGAGAAATATGGAGGAAAATTATGAGTAAGTATGAAAGTTTAGCCAAAGAAATTTTGGCAAATGTTGGTGGAAAAGAAAACATCAACAGTTTAACACATTGTGTTACAAGATTGCGTTTTCGTTTAAAAGACGAATCTAAAGCAAATGATGATGCTTTAAAAAACAATCCTGGTGTTGTGACAGTTATGAAATCTGCTGGACAATATCAAGTCGTTATTGGAAATCATGTACCTTTAGTATACGCAGATGTATGTGAATTAGCAGGTATTTCTAATGACAAACCACAAGAAGAAGTTGCTCCTCAAGGTGCCTTCAATAAGTTAATTGATATTATTTCAGGATGTTTCCAACCTATCTTAGGGCCATTATGTGCTGCTGGGATTATTAAAGGATTAAATGCTTTATTAGTCTTTATTTTAGGAACAAGTTTCAATAATAGTGGAACTTATATGATCTTAAATGCAATTGGTGATTCTATTTTCAACTTTTTACCAATTATTTTAGGATATACAGCAGCTAAAAAATTCAATGTTAATGTTGTTGTAGGGATGATTATTGGAGCTACTTTATGTTATCCAACAATTCAAACAGATACATTATCAGCCGCTGTAAAAGCAATTGGAACATTACCAATGATTGGTGATTATTATACTAAATTTATTGGTATTCCATTTGTATCAGGAAATTATACAAGTACAGTTGTACCAGTTATTTGTATTGTGGCTTTAGCAGCACAAATTCAAAAACTAGCTAAAAAATATGTACCAGAAATGTTACAAAACTTCTTTGTACCATTTTTTGTATTGATTATTTCACTTCCAATTGGATTATTAGTCATTGGACCAGTTGTAAGTTTACTTACAAGTATCTTATCTAATATCTTTGCTGGATTATATGCTTTTTCACCATTAGTAACAGAATTAGTTGTTGGTGCTTTCTGGCAATGTCTTGTTATTTTTGGTTTACATTGGGCATTAGTACCAATGGCCATGGTTAATATTGGAAACTTAGGTTATGATACAATTTTACCAGGTATGTTAGGAACAACATTTGCTGCTACTGGCGTTGTTGCAGCAATGTATTTAAAATTAAAAGATAAAAACAAAAAAGCTTTAGCTATCCCAGCTGTTATTTCAGCATTCTGTGGGGTAACTGAACCAGCTATTTATGGTTTCTTATTGCCAGAAAAAACACCATTTGTATTCTCTTGTATCGGTGGTGCTGTAGGTGGAGCTATCATGGGGGCTGTTGCTGTTAAACAATATGTTATCGGGGGACTAGGAATCTTTGGTGTAGTAAGTTATATTTCACCTAAAGGTGATGCAACTGGTATGGTTGTTTCATTGATTGCAGGTGCAGTTTCATTAGTTGTTGGTTTTGTTTTAACAATGTTATTCTATAAAAAAGAAGAAACAGTTGTAGAAAATAAAGAAGTTAAAGTAGAAGAAACAGTTTTATCACCAATTAAAGGTGAAGTTAAAGCGATTGAAGAATCAAGCGATGCCGCTTTTGCTTCAGGTGCTTTAGGAAAAGGTGTTGTCATCTTACCTCAAGAAGGTAAAGTTTATGCACCAGTAACTGGAACAGTTACAGTTTTATTCCCAAGTTTACATGCGATTGGAATTACAAGTGATGCCGGTGTTGAATTACTTGTTCATGTAGGTATTAATACTGTTCAACTTAATGGAGAAGGGTATACAGCTCATATTAAACAAGGTGATCGTGTCAACCAAGGTCAATTATTATTAGACTTTGATATGGCTAAAATTCAAGAAGCAGGATATTCTTTAGAAACACCTGTTTTAGTAACAAATTATGCAGATTTAAAAGAAATTAAAAATACAAGTGAATCTTCAGTAAAAGCACAAGAATCTTTAATTGAAGTGAAGTACTAAGAAAAAAGGTATTGGTTATGAATAGACCTTATGTTATCTGTCATATGTTACAATCAATCGATGGAAAGATTGCTGGTGGATTCTTTAGAGAAAAAGAAACAACAAAGCTTGCAAAAATCTATAGTGAAATTTCTACAAATTATGATGGTGATGCTATCATTTATGGAAAAACAACAGCGCTTGAATTATTTTCATTAACACATTTAAATAAATCCTCAAATATTACTTACAATCTTACAGATCATGTTTATCAAAAAGAAAATAAAAAATGGCTTGTTGTTATTGATCTAAAAGGAGAAATTGCATGGGATTCATCTATTTATAAAAATAGAAGATTACAAGATAAAAATCTTATTGTCATACTTTCAGAGGCTATTTCTAATCAATACCTTGAATTATTAAAGAAATTAAATATTTCCTATCTTTTTGCAGGAAAAAAAGAAATATCTTTAAAGGTAGCCTTAGAAAAGCTTTATGATTTATGTTCAATTAAAAAGCTCTTATTACAAGGTGGAGGTATTACTAATAAGTTCTTTATTGAAGAAGACCTCATTGATGAATTAAGTTTAGTTGTTTCACCTGTTGTTTCAGGAGAAAGTAATCAACCTAATCTTTTTGAAGATTGCAAAGATTATCTTGGAAATGTTTTTGATTTAAAACAAAGTGATTTATTAAATAAATCAGGGTTGTATTTAAAATATATAAGAAAATAGTGGGACTTTGGTTTCACTATTTTTTATTTGTATAACATAATTTAAGGCTGCTTTTATTGGTGAATTCATAAAATAAAAAGCAATTTTATATGCCAAGGAGAAGTGCTATTGTTTGATGGAAAAAGACAATAAAATCAAGTATAATAGTTTTTAGAGGAGATGGTTTTATGAAAATAGTACCTACTGGAATAGAAAATTTTAAAGAATTAATTGATAAAGATGCGTGTTATGTAGATAAAACAAATCTTATCGAAAAAGTATTAAAAGAAAAAGTTGTTTTATATACAAGACCTAGAAGATTTGGTAAGACACTGAATATGTCAATGCTTTATTATTTCTTTTCTAATAAGGAAAAAGAAAACGCTTATTTGTTTGATGGATTAAATATCTCTAAAAATAAAGAAGCATTAAAACATCAAAATCAATATCCTGTAATTTTCATATCTTTAAAAGATATGAAAGAATCAAAAATAGAAAATCAATTAGTAAAATTTTCATACATCATTGCCCGTCTTCTTGATCAATTTGAAGATATATTAGATGACGATATCTTCAATGAAAGAGAAAAAAAGCTATTAAAAAGATATCATTTAAATACAGCTTCAAAAAACGAACTATCTGAATCATTATTAACTATATCACTGTGCTTAAGAAAATATTACCATCAAAAAGTCATCATTCTTATTGATGAATACGATGTGCCATTACAAGCAGCCTATCAACATAACTACTATGATGAAATGGTAGAGTTTTTAAGAAATGTCTTTTCATCATCTCTTAAGACCAATGATGCCTTAGAAAAAGGTATCATGACAGGATGTTTAAGAATTTCTAAAGAAAGTATCTTTACAGGGTTAAATAATTTTTCATCATATTCAATCTTAGATAATATAGGTAATGAATTCTTTGGTTTTACAGAAAAAGAAGTCAAACAGTTATTAAAAGATTATGACCTATTTGATTCTTTTGATGAAGTCAAAGAATGGTATGATGGGTATCTATTTGGAAATCTTGAAATCTATAATCCATGGAGTACTTTAAGCTATGTTAAGAATAAAAAAGCAGATTCAAGCTTTGAACCAATTTCCTTTTGGGCAAATACCAGTGGAAATGAGCTTGTTGTAAATTATATACAGACAGGAGATAGAGGATTAAGAAAAGAGTTTGAGTTATTGATGAATGGACAAACAATAGATAAAGTCATCAAACCAGAACTTACTTATCGAGAAATGGATAACATCAATAATATCTATAGTTTCTTACTTCTTACCGGTTATTTAAAAGTCATTGAAAAAACAGGAGATAGCCAGTATAAACTCATTATTCCTAATAGAGAAGTCTATGAAATCTATAAACAATCATTTATGTCTTATTTTAAAGATTATACAAGTGCTAGAAAAAATGAACTTTATCAAGAATTTATAAATGGTGATGCAAGGAAAGTCAATCTCTTGCTTAATGATATTTTGATAAGAAGTATTAGTTATTTCGATAATCAAGAAAGCTTCTATCATGGATTTTTAGTAGGATTATTAAATGATTATGAAGTTGTATCAAATAGAGAAGCAGGTAATGGAAGATTTGATATATGTGTATTGCCTGAAACAATCTTGGATACAGTACTTCTTATTGAATGTAAGCATTCAGCAAGTGAAGATGATTTAATAGAAGATGCAAATGCTGGAGTCAAACAAATCATTGATCAAAAATATCTTGAAGAAAAAAGATTTAAGAAATATGCTGGTGCTGTAGGATATGGCATATCCTTTTATAAAAAACAATGTTATGTGGTTAAATGTGAATAAAATATTCTTAAAAAGATATATAGTGGGACTTTGGTCTCACTTTTTTAGTATGTATTTTAGTTATGATAGCATGCAAATTTAATTATGTATTTCTTTATGTTTATTGATAAAATATTTATTAAAAAGGTAGATAGGGGGTATTTAATGAAAAAGAATGTAAGGGTGTTATTAACTGTATTGGTTATTATTATTGCAGCAGTAGGAGGATATTTTGTTTATCGTGGACAAGATACTTCTACAACTGAAACAGTAGAAAATGAACCAAGTGAAGAAACAAAAAGTACAACAAATACACAAATAAGTGGGAAAACATTGGTCGTTTATTATTCTGCACAAAATCATACAAAAGATGTTTCTGAAAAGCTTGCTGAAAATTTAAATGCAGATTTTTTTGAAATTGAACCTAAAGAAAAGTATAGTGAAGATGATTTAGATTGGACAGATGATAACTCAAGAGTAACAAAAGAACATGAGGATAAATCACTTAGAAATGTAGAATTAAAAACAACTAAAGTAGAAAACTGAGATCAATATGATACAGTGCTTATTGGCTATCCAATATGGTGGGGGATTGCGGCTTGGCAGTAGATACGTTTGTTAAGACTAATGATTTTTCAGATAAAACAGTGATTCCATTTTGTACATCTGCTTCTTCGGGTTTAGGAGAAAGTGGAACAAGGCTTCAAAAGGAAACCAAAGGTGGTAATTGGAAATAAGGGCATCGTTTTAGTTCTTCACCAACAGAAGATACAATTAAAGAATGGACCGAAGGTCTACAATAAAAGTTTATGCTTAGGTATAAGCTTTTTTCATTTTACATAAACTTAACATAAACCATACGTTCTTTTGATTTTTGAAAGTGTTGAAAAACACTATGATAGTGGTGTCTTAAGAAAGAGTATCAAAAATAAATAATATCTTAAGAGAAAACAAAGGAAGGTAAATAAAAAATGAAAAAGAAAGTATTAAGTGTTTTAATGGTTTTCATGATGTGTCTTGGTTTAACAGGATGTGGTGGATCAAGTAATAGTGCATCAGACGACATTAGTGGAAAGGTAAGTTTAAATGGATCAACTTCAATGGAAAAATTCGTTAATGCCTTATCAGAAGGAATTAAAGAAAAATATCCAAACTTACAATTAGAAGCACAATTTACAGGATCAGGTGCTGGTCTTGAAGCAGTTGCTTCAAAAACAACAGATATCGGAGATTCTTCTCGTGCTTTAACAGATGAAGAAAAAGCAAAAGGATTAGAAGAAAATATTGTTGCTATCGATGGTATCGCAACAATTACAAACAAATCTAATAAAGTAACAAACTTAACAAAAGATCAATTAGTAAAAATCTATACAGGACAAATTACTAACTGGAAAGATTTAGGTGGACAAGATGAAGCAATCGTTGTTATCGGACGTGAAGCTGGTTCAGGAACTCGTGGAGCATTTGAAGAATTATTAGGAATTGAAGATCAATGTCAATATGCTCAAGAATTAAATGAAACTGGTGCTGTTCTTGCTAAAGTTGCTAAAACTTCTGGATCAATCGGTTATGTTTCATTAGATGTATTGGATGATACAGTTTCTCCTCTTCAATTAGATGGTGTTGAACCAAGTGAAAAAACTGTAAAAGATGGAAGCTATGCTTTACAAAGACCATTCGTAATGGCTACAAATGGAAAAATTAGTGAACAATCTAAACAAGTTCAAGCAGTATTTGATTTCATCAACAGTGATGATGGACAAAAAATCATTAAAAAAGTTGGATTAGTAACACCAAATAAATAAAAATAAAGAGGGAAGTATTATGGAAAAAAAGTTATCAATTATTAGCCATAAGAAAGCAAAATCCCTAGTAGAAAAAACAGCCGCGATGATCTTTCGTGGCTGTGCTATTATCTCTGTTTTAGCAGTTGTTACTATTACAGGATATATGATTATTTCAGGGACACCTGCCATTTTTAAAGAAGGAATTACAGGTATTTTGTTTTCTACAACATGGGCGCCAACAGCAGCTCATCCTCAATATGGGATTGCTTATGTTATTTTAACTTCTATTGTAGGGGTTTTTCTAGCAATTTGTATTGGAGTACCTATTGGTTTATTTACAGCAATCAATCTTGCTGAAATTGCTCCAGCAAGACTTAGAAAAATATTAAAATCAGCAATTGAATTACTTGCGGGTATTCCATCTGTTATTTATGGATTATTAGGTATTTTGATTGTCAATCCAATGATGTATAAATTAGAATTAATGATCTACCATGGATCTAAAACACATCAATTTACAGGTGGTGCAAATCTTTTATCAGCTATTATCGTACTAGCAATCATGATTTTACCTACGCTTATCAATATTTCAGAAACAGCCTTAAAAGCTGTCCCTGATGATTATCGTAAAAGCTCACTTGCTTTAGGGGCAAGTAAAATGCAAACAATTTTTAAAGTTGTTGTACCAAGTGCTAAATCAGGTATTATGTCAGCTATTGTACTTGGTGTAGGACGTGCTATTGGAGAAGCGATGGCTATTTTGTTAGTAGCTGGGAATGCAGTCTCTCTTCCACTTCCATTTAATTCGGTACGTTTTTTAACAACAGCCATCGTTTCAGAAATGGGATATGCCAGTGGTACACATAGACAAGTACTATTTACAATTGGACTTGTACTGTTTATCTTTATCATGGTTATTAACTTAGTCTTAACATATGTTTTAAAAAGAGGTGACTTGGATGAATAATACAATCTTAGAAAAAAAGAAACGTGTCAGTGATCAAGTTCTTTATGCACTTATTCAATTAAGTTCATTTCTTTCAATTTTTATCTTATTAGTTATTATTGGTTATATTCTCTATCGAGGAATACCGGCCTTTGATTTTTCTTATTTAGTAAATACAACAAGTATTATTAATGATACTGTAGGTATATTACCTAATATTATTAATACACTTTATATTGTTATTGTGACACTTTTAATTGCTTGTCCAATAGGAATTGGTGGAGCAATCTATTTAAATGAATATACAAAAAATAAAAAATTTGTCAGTATCATTTCATTTACAACAGAAGTTTTAGCAGGTATTCCATCAATTATTTATGGATTATTTGGAATGTTGTTCTTTGGATCTGTTTGTCATTTAGAATTTTCAATTTTGACAGGTTCACTTACACTTGCCATTATGATTTTACCAATCATTTCAAGAAATACCCAAACAGCTTTAGAATGTGTTCCTAAAAGCTATCGTGAAGCTGCTTTAGGAATTGGAGCAACAAAATGGTATATGATTCGTACAGTACTTTTACCAAGTGCCATTCCTGGTATTTTAACAGGAGTTATTCTTGCAATGGGACGTATCGTTGCTGAATCCGCTGCCTTATTATTTACGGCAGGCTCAGTTGCTATTTTACCAACAAATATTTTTGGTCATTTATTAAGTAGTGGGGGTACACTTACAATTCAATTATATTTAGAAATGGCTAAAGGAAATTATGAAGTTTCATTTGTGATTGCTCTTGTTTTAGTAGTTATTGTTTTAGATTTAAATATGTTAGCTAAATGGATCAGTCGCAGATTTGATGTAAATAAAGGGGATAACTAAGATGGAAAATAAAATAGAAGCAAGACATCTGAATTTGTATTATGGACAAAAACATGCTTTAAAAGATGTCAGTTTAGATATTAAAGAAAATAAAATTACTGCGTTTATTGGCCCTTCAGGGTGTGGTAAATCAACATTTTTAAAAACGTTGAATCGTATGAATGATTATGTTGATAACGTTAAAATTGAAGGGGATGTTATCTTAGATGGTGAAGATATCTATGATAGCCGTGTAGATACAACATTACTTAGAAAAAAAGTCGGAATGGTTTTCCAACAACCAAATCCATTCCCTATGTCGATTTATGATAATGTGGCTTATGGACCACGTATTCATGGTATTAAAAATAAAAAACAACTTGATAAAATCGTTGAAGATAGTTTAAAAGCAGCAGCACTTTATGATGAAGTTTCAGATCGTTTACATTCAAGTGCCTTAGGTTTATCTGGTGGACAACAACAAAGATTATGTATTGCTCGTGCTTTAGCTGTGCAACCAGAAGTTATCTTATTAGATGAACCAACAAGTGCCTTAGATCCTATTTCAACACTTAAAATCGAAGAACTTTTATTACAATTAAAAGATCAATATACGATTGCTATCGTTACTCACAATATGCAACAAGCAAGTCGTATTGCTGATTATACTGCCTTCTTCTTAGTTGGAGAAATGGTAGAATATGGATCAACAAAAGATGTCTTTGGTATGCCAAAAGATAAAAGAACTGAAGATTATATTACTGGTAGATTTGGATAGGAGGAAAGAAAGATGCCAAGAAGTCAATTTGATCAAGAGCTTAATAAGATGCACGTTGATTTAGATAGAATGTGTCATCTTGTTGTTTTAGCTATTGAAAACTGTGTTACAGCATTTAAGGAACAAGATTATGAACTTGCTCGAGATATTATTCATGGAGATAAACAAATTAATGATGTGGAAAGATCCATTGAAGCAAAATGTTTATCATTGATTTTAAAACAACAACCCGTTGCTTCTGATTTAAGAGATGTTTCAACTGCTTTAAAAGTAGTTACAGATTTAGAAAGAATTGGAGATCAAAGTGCAGATATTGCGGAATTGATTTTAGAAATGAAAGAAATGGATAGTTTCTTAATGATTGGTCATATTCAAGATATGGCAAAAATTGCAACTAAAATGGTTAAAGAAGCTTTAGATGCATTCCATCAACATGATTTAAAACATGCTTTAGAAGTAAAGAAGATGGATATTAAAATGGATGAATTATTTGATCAAGTTAAAGAAGATATTATTCAAATGATTAAAGAGTCAAATGATAAAGGTGATTTAACAATCAATTTCTTAATGATTGCAAAGTATTTTGAAAGAATTGGGGATCATGTTGTTAATATCTGTGAATGGATTGAGTTCAACCAAACAGGAAAACTTAACAATACGCGATTAATTTAGACCTCTTTTAGAGAGGTTTTTTCTTTATTTGATTTAAAAGGATGATTGATTTCTATATAATAAAAATATAAGGAGGTATTATTATGCTAGGTCAAATTCGTAGACATATAGCTAAAAAGAATGAGAAGCTATTTTATATTTTTGTTCTTTTTATCGTTGCCTTTGGTATAAGTACTGTTCATTATATGTTTTTAGAAAAAGATGCTGTTTTATCTTTAAAACAAGATGATGTATCTTCAACTTATTATGCAAAATATCATTATTTATCAAAAAATGTCAATAATATAACATTTTATTTTCAATATGAAAAAGATGGTGAAATTATTCAAGATGTTTTAGGCAGTTACGAAATCAATAACCATTTTGATATAAAAAATATATTTAAAGGTTATAGTGCTGATGAAGGGAAAATAACTGTGAAATTAATCGATGAGGATACATGTATTTATCTTGATTGTTCTAGCAATATAAATACCTCAAAACCAAAAACAATATCTAAAATTAATTTATTAGAAAATGAGGATTTTTCTAATTATAAATGTTATTTTATTTCAGAAAAAAGGTTAAAAGATAAAAATGTTTATACATTGATGGAAGGAGAAAGTTTGAAAAGTAATTCAAAAATAAAATTGCACTTAACTTACGAATAAAATTAATAATAATTAGGTAAGAAAAGATGTAAATAAATTTAATATTTTGAGTGGTTTTCTTTGATTTTTACTTGTTTTTCTTAAATTATTAAGAAAAATTTGAAATCTAAATTCATATGTTGTATCAGTTATACATTTATCGTCATGAAAAAATTATATTTTGCTATAAATACTTCTATATATAACGAAAATAATACAAAAAAAGCTACCTTACACGGTTTTGGCGAACATCGAGGTAGCTATTTTTTCTCAAATAAAATCCAAGGTTAGTCGTTTATGACTATTCCTTTTTCATTTATATTATAATTTATGAAATTTTCTAATTCAATATAATAAAATGACTGTTAAAAAAGCTTTTCATGCAAATAAAGAACATCTTGTGCAATAAATATATCATTAATGCTAATCATCATATATAATTGTATTAATTAGGGAGGATTACCATATGAACAAGAAAAGAAATATTATAATTGGGTCAATAGTTTGTGTACTGCTTATGACAGTGGTATTTTTTGTTTTTAATCATGGAAAAAGTAATGAACAAGTTGTTACAGAATATTTTGAACTTTTAAAAAAGAAAGATTATAAACAAATGTATCAAATGCTAGATCAAAAGACAGTCTATACTCCTACACAAAAATATTTTATTGAAAAGCATAAAGAAATCTATGATGTAATAAATCCAAGTAATATACGGGTAAAAGTAATAGATGAAAAAGATAATATGGTTCAATATCAAATATCGATGGATACTGTAGCTGGAAAAGTTAAATATAAAAATAAGATTGAAATTAAAAATGAACAAATTAAATTTAATAAGCAACTTATTTTTGATGAATTTTCTGATAAGAACAAAGTAAAAGTGATTACGACACAACCTTATAGAGGGTATATTTTAGATAGAAATGGTAAATATTTAGCTAAACAAGGAAATGGATATTCAGTTGGTCTTGTAAGAGTAAAATTAAATGGTGAAAATGATTATGCACAAATAGCTAAGTATTTAGAAACGGATGTTGAAACCATTCAAAAGAAAATGAGTGCATCTTGGATCAAAGATGATTCTTTTGTACCTATTAAAAATGTATCAGAACAAGTAAAAAATCAATTGATTCAACAAGGAATTTTAAATATTAAAGGTGTTAAAATCAATACGATTTCTACGCGTGTTTATCCTTATGATAAAATAACATCTCATATCATTGGATATGTCCAAAATGTTAATTCAGAAGATTTAAAAAAACATAAAAGTGAAGGATACACAAGTAGTTCAGTAATTGGAAGAAGTGGGATTGAAGCCACTTATGAAAAGCAGTTACGTGGAGAAGTAGGTGGAAAAATTGTCATTGTTGATGAAAATAACAATATCATTAAAACAGTTGCCCAAAAAGAAGCGAAAGATGGAAAAGATATTCGACTAACAATCGATATCAATTTACAACAAAGTCTTTATAATGAATATCAAAATGATAAAAGTGCTTCTGTTGCTTTAAATCCACAAACAGGAGAAGTTTTAGCGCTTGTTTCAACGCCATCTTATTCAAATAATGATTTTGTCTTAGGACTTTCAACGGATAAATGGAACGCTTTAAATAATGATAGTAATCAACCAATGATGAGTCGTTATAAACAAACCTATACACCTGGATCAACAATGAAGCCGATTACAGCAGCTATTGGTTTAGAAACAAAGACAATTGATCCAGATAAAGATTTAGGGGCTAAAGATAAATGGCAAAAAGATTCAAGCTGGGGAAGCTATTATGTAACAACATTACATGCTCCTTCACCTAATAATTTAAAGAACGCTATCACGTATTCAGATAATGTTTATTTTGCTAGAAGTGCTTTGAATACTGGAAAAGATAATTTATTTAAATATTATAAAAATTTAAAGATTGGTGAAAAGATTCCTTTTGAACTTGTTTTAAATAGAAGTCAGTATATCAATAAAAATCAAAAAGTAAGTGATCAATTAATTGCAGATAGTGGTTATGGGCAAGGACAAATTTTGATGAATCCACTTCAACTTGCAAGTATCTATAGTGCTTTTGTAAATAATGGTTCAATCTATCAACCCCATATCGTTCAAGGAAAAACAAGAACATGGATTAAAAATGTCTTTTCTAAAGAAACATCACAAACAATAAAAGAAGATTTAATTAATGTTATTGCAGACGAAAAAGGAACAGGGCATGCCATCTATCATGATAGTATCGCTCTTGCTGGAAAAACAGGAACAGCAGAAATCAAACAAAGCCAAAGTGATACAACAGGAACAGAACTAGGATGGTTTACAGTAATGACGACAGATAGTAAACAACCTCTTTTAATAACAACAATGGTCGAAGATGTTAAAGATAGAGGTGGCAGTGGTTATGTTGTTGAACATACAAAAACACCTTTAGATTTATATCTTTCTAAGTAGGTAAAAACGATGAAGAATAAGATAGTTTTAAGTTATCGATTCATTATACTAGTTTATTATTTATTGGCTTTTTTGATTGTTATTATGAATATTAATCATTTAGAAAGGGTATTAATCTATTCTTTGATTTTAATCGTTTTGTTTGGTATTGTGATGAGTATTTATATAATGAGTATTCCTAAGTTATTATTGAAAAGTGAATATATAGAAAAGAATTTATCTACAGTAAAAGAAGCAATCGATAAAATTCATAATAAGTCTATTAATGACAGTTTAATAACAATATATATTTTTCTTTTAGAAATTTCTAATTATAAAGAAGAATATCAAAACTTTGTAGAACAAAATAGTAAAAGAACTTTTGATGAAAAGCAAAATAAACATTGGTATACTATAAAATTACAGTATTATTATAATTTGAATAAAAAAGATGAATATTTAAAATTATATGATCTTCAATTGGATAATAAAGTTAAAAACCCACTTTTTAAAATTATGTATCTCATTTTAAATGAAGAATATGAAGAAGCTCTTGAATTATCAAAGAAGGTTACAAGTCAACAAAAAGACATAGGATATGTTATGAGGCTATATTATAGAATTATTTGTTTAGAACGTTTAGAAAAAGAAAATGAATTGAATGATTGTATTAATGAGATGGTAGAATTCAATGATCAAATACATTATGTTAAAGAAATTAAAGATAAGTATAAAAAATAATAATATGGTATACTTCTTTTCGTAACTTTATTTAGAAAGAAGTGAAATATGAATGTTAATAAAGATAGTAGATGATGATCAAGTTTTTGCTAAAAAGATAGAGAGAATGGTGTATGATGGATTTAAAGATATCTTTCTTGATTATTCAATAGATTGTATAACAAGTCATTTTGAAGATCGTTATTTTGAAAAAGGAGATATTTTCTTTTTGGATATTGATTTAAAAGAAAAAAATGGCATCAAAATTGCTGAAGAAATTAGAGAAAATAATTCTAATGCAATCATTATATTTGTTTCAGCAATGAATGATATGATTTTTGATTCATTAATTGTACAACCTTTTTACTTTATTAGAAAAGATAATTTTGATAGAGACATGAAAATTGCATGTAATTTAATAAAAAAATATATTAATAAGAATCATAAAATTATTACTTTTGATTTTAATGGTAAAAAAACAGCTATTCAATTATCAGATATCATTTATTTAGAATCGTTTTTACATGAAATTACGATTCATACATCCTCTAATTCTTATAAATATTCGAGCACTTTTAATAAAATGATGTCACTTATTAATTCTACGAATATCATTAGAATTCAAAAATCCTATGCAGTTAATTTATTTTGGGTTAAAGAAATTTATAAAGAAAAGTTATTATTGAGAAATGGAGTTACTTTAAAGATTGGAAAGAAGTATCAACAAGATGTACTTGCATCGTATAAGGAGTATTTATTAAAATGATGTATTTCTTTTTAGATTATTTAGAAGTGTTATTAGGCTCCTTATTGATATGTGTCTTTTGTGATATAGAGGATAAGAAAAGATTTTGTTTAATAACATCTATTATTAATTTTTTCATTATGCAGTTCTTACAAAAATATAATTTATTTGGGAATGTGCTAGTGTATACCATAGGTATTATAAGTTTTATTTTTGTCTCTTTAATGAAAAAGAAATTTGTTCTTTTTAATTTTATTCTTTGTATATTGCCTTCGTGGATTTCTGTTTTTACTTCAACATGTGTTATTCTTTTAATTAAAATAGTTTCACATCTCTCTGTTGTTGAAATCATGGAATCCTATAAAATAATGGTTATGTTTACAGCAAGGATTTTATTTTTTTTAATCATTATAATAATTGAAATTTTTAAATCTAAAATAAATAATGCAATCATTGAAAAAAATAAGTTTTTATTATCAGTGATCATGATGTTGATTTTTGGAATATATGTCATTTTGTTAAATAATGTAGGCCACATGCAAAAAACAATAGATGATATCTATTTAGTTTTACTTTTGTTAACAGTTTTATTTTTTTATAGTTTGTATTTTGTTTTTACATATGACACGACTTTATAATGAAAAAACAGAATATATGTTAAAGAATCAAGAATTAGAATATGTAGAAAAAAATCAATCTTTAGTACATTATCTTCATGATAATATTTTAAAAATACAGCATTCTTTAAGATATGGATTGATTTTGATAGAAAATAATATAGATGATCAAAAATATGAAGATGCAAAAAATCAGGTAGAGCATTTTTATGATTTGTTAGATGAGAAAACAAATATCATGACAAATAATTATATATTTGATACATTATTGAATGATTATATTTTCCTAATAAAATCTCAATTTGATACAAAAGTAAAATTATTGATAAACATCGGAAATGATTCGTTTTTTAAAGATTTTAATAATTGTGATAAAATAATTAATACTATTTCCAATTTTTTTGAACAATCAGATAAAACATATTTAGAAATAAAATTGATTGAACATGAAGCATATGTTCAATTAGATTTATTTGTAGAAAATAAAGAAAATAACATTGATAAAATAAATCAAGATATGAATGTTGAATATTTTGAAGATTATGCACATCTAAGAAGAATTTTTGATAAATAATAAAAAGGACTTATACAAACAGCATGGTATAAGTTCTTTTATTTCTAATCAACTTTTAACCTAAACTTAACATAACCACCCCTTTGCTATGTTAAGATAATGTAAAGGATGTGGAAATAATGAAAGAATGTATATATGTAGTAGAAGATGATGAAAATATTAGAGAAATTATAGATTTAGCTTTAACAAGTGCAGGTTATACTGTTAAACAATATTCAAATGCTTTAGATGCTTTAGAAAATATGAAAACAGATCAAGTGGATCTAGCTGTTTTTGATTTAATGTTGCCTGGCATTTCAGGAATTGATGCTATCAAAAAGATACGTGAAACTGATCAAGAATTACCTATTTTGATTTTAAGTGCGAAGGACCGAGAAATTGATAAAGTCAATGGTTTAGATAGTGGTAGTGATGATTATATGACCAAACCATTTGGTGTTTTAGAGTTACAAGCTAGAGTACGTTCTTTGCTTAGAAGACATGCTCCTAAAGCAGCGCCAATTATCGAAAGTCAAACTTTAAAAATTGATAAACAAACAAGAACAGTGATGCATAATGGACAAGTCATGGAACTTACCAATAAAGAGTACCAACTACTTTTATATTTGGTAGAAAATCATACACGTGTCGTAGAAAGAGATGAAATTTTAAATCATATTTGGGGGTATGATTTTATTGGTGAATCAAGAGTTTTAGATGTGCATATTCGTGCTTTAAGAGCTAAATTGGATGATGATGGAAGTAAGTATATTAAAACTATTAGAGGTGTAGGATACCGCTATGTTGAGGAAGTGAAATAAGATGAATAAAGCTCTATTTAAATATTTTGCAACAGTTTTAATTATTACGTTATTATTTTCTTCAAGTGTTTCAATGGTGATTCTTTCTGATCAAATGATGCAAACAACAAGAAAAGATATGTACTATACGGTAAAGCTTGTAGAAAATCAAATTGATTATCAAAAATCTTTAGATAATCAAGTAGAGAAACTTAATGATTTAGCTTATACAAAAGATACTCGACTTACAATTATTGATAAAGAAGGAAATGTTTTAGCGGATAGTGATAAAGAGGGAATTCAAGAAAATCATAGTGGACGTAGTGAATTTAAAGAAGCTTTAAGTGATCAGTTTGGTTATGCGACACGTTATTCTTCAACTGTTAAAAAGAATATGATGTATGTGGCTTATTATCATCGTGGTTATGTTGTTCGTATTGCGATTCCTTATAATGGTATCTTTGATAATATAGGACCACTTTTAGAACCATTATTTATTAGTGCTGCTTTATCATTATGTGTTGCTTTAGCTCTTTCTTATCGTTTTTCTAGAACACTTACTAAACCATTAGAAGAAATTAGTGAAGAGGTTTCTAAAATTAATGATAATCGTTATTTAAGTTTTGATCATTATCAATATGAAGAATTTAATGTTATTGCGACAAAACTTAAAGAACAAGCAGATACAATAAGAAAAACGCTAAAAACTTTGAAAAATGAAAGATTAAAAATAAATAGTATTCTTGACAAAATGAATGAAGGGTTCATTTTATTAGATACAAATTATGAAATACTTATGATCAATAAAAAAGCTAAACAACTTTTTAGTGATAAAATGGAAGTGAATCAACCTATCCAAGATTTTATCTTCGATCACCAAATTATAGATCAATTAGAAAATATCGGTGTAGAACCTAAAATCGTTACTCTAAAAAAAGATGAAGAAGTCTATGATTGCCATCTTGCTAAAGTAGAATATGGAGTGACTTTGCTCTTTGTAAATGTTACTGAATCTGTTAATGCTACAAAAATGAGACAAGAATTTTTCTCAAATGTTTCCCATGAACTTAAAACACCTATGACATCCATTAGAGGTTATAGTGAATTATTACAAGCAGGAATGATTGATGATCCTAAAGTAAGAAAACAATCTCTTGATAAAATACAAAAAGAAGTTGATCATATGTCACAATTGATAGGTGATATTTTAATGATTTCAAGACTTGAAAACAAAGATATTGAAGTCATTAAACATCCTGTTCATCTCCAACCAATTGTTGATGATATTTTAGAATCATTAAAAGTAGAAATAGAAAAAAGAGAAATTAAAGTTATATGTGATTTAACACCACAAACATATCTCGCAAATCATCAACATGTCCAACAATTGATGAACAACCTGATCAATAATGCAGTAAAATATAATAAACAAAAAGGAAGTTTAAATATTCACTCTTATCTTGTTGATCAAGACTACATTATTGAAGTAAGTGATACAGGTCGTGGAATTTCACTTATTGATCAAGGGCGTGTCTTTGAACGTTTCTTTAGATGTGATGCAGGGCGTGATAAGGAAACAGGTGGTACAGGTCTTGGACTTGCAATTGTAAAACACATTGTTCAATATTATAAAGGAACAATTCATTTAGAAAGTGAATTAGGTAAAGGAACAACATTTAAGGTTGTTTTACCAATCATTAAGGACTCATTGTAGTCCTTATTTTTTTATGAAAAAGTATCTAACTTGATAAAATATGTAATTTTACATATTTTATCAAGTAAAAAAATGTATTTTTGCGTATTTTATCAAGTTGAGGATAAGAGGTATTCATTTTCAAGATATTTTGAATATGATAAAATGACTTTAAAGAGAGGTTGATAAAGATGCTTCAACAAGAAAGACATGAACAAATACTTGCAAGATTAAATACTGATGGAAAAGTAAAAGTTAAAGAATTAGCTGTTGATTTTGAAGTCACAGAGGATTGTATTCGTAAAGATTTAACAGCTTTAGAAAAAGAAGGACTTTTAAAACGGATTCATGGCGGGGCTATGCAAGTAAGAAAGAATCTTCATGCTTATCATGTAGATGAACGTATGAGTGTGCGCTTAACTCAAAAGAAAATTATTGCTAAAAAAGCAGTTGAATTAATAGAAGAAAATACAGTGATATTTTTAGGAATTTCTACCGTGAATTTAGAACTTGCTAAATGTATTTATCAAAAAAATATACCACTCACTATTGTTACTAATATGATTGATATTATGCAATTATTTAGACAAGGTGATCATCATGTAAATCTTATTTTTATTGGAGGACATTTTAATCGTGCTAAAGATGGCTTTATTGGTGCACTGACAATTGAACAAATTCACAATTATCGTTTTGATCTTGCTTTTATTGGAACAGTTGGTATGAATATTCATGATGATAAGGTTACAACGTATGATGTTGAAGATGGACTTACAAAAAAAGAAGTCATGGATGCAAGTAAGAAATGTTATCTTGTAGCGGAAAATGAAAAATTTGAACTTGATGGTAATTATGTTTTTGGAAGTTTAAGTGAATTTACTGGATATATAGGAAGTCAAGAAGTAACAGGACGCTATAAAGAAAAAATGGAAGAATATGGATTAGAAATTATTTAGGGAAGATAGTAAGGAAAAACAATATTTATTAAAAGTATACCCTGCAAAAAAATCAAGAGTTGCTTGGAGGAAGATTGAAATTTGTGGAAATGATACACTTACTGATTTATGCACAATAATTCTTGATGCATTTAATTTTGATCATGATCATTTTTATGAATTTTGCATGGATAATCGGCCATATAGTAACAATGCTTATACAATAGACAGAGACGTAGATTATCCAGAAATTAATATAGTCATTGATACTATGGAGTTATACGAAAAACAAAAATTTTCTTTGCATTATGATTTTGGAGATGATTGGATGTTTACAATCGATGTTGTTAAAATCGTATCAGTAGAAAATTATTTTAAACCGCATGTTATTGGTTCAAAAGGAAAAGTTAAACAATATTGATAAAGCTCAATCTAAATGATTGAGCTTTTATTATAAAACAATAAAACGATTATTGAAATTTATTATTTTTAGATTTATAATAGCCTTGTAATAAGAAAAAACAATAAAAGGAGGCGTGTTATGAATTGTTTATATCAAACAAAAAGAATTTCTGATTTAAAAGAAAAGATGTTGAGCAGTAAACGTTATGCTTCTATTGAACAGGCACGAATCATTACACGTGTTTATCAAGAAAATGAGAAATTATCTATTCCTAAAAAAAGAGCTCTTTCTTTAAAAGCAGCATTAGAGGAATTAGAGATTTCTGTTGAAGATGAAGAGTTGATTGTTGGAAATCGTACAAAGGGTGTACGTTATGGGGTGGTTTTTCCTGAAAGTGGTTGTTCGTGGATCAATCAAGAATTTGAAACATTACCAACAAGACCACAAGATCAGTTTTTAGTAAAAGAAGAAGATATTAAAGAATTTAGAGAAAAGATTTATCCTTATTGGAAAGGAAAATCTTTAGAAGATGCAATTAAAGGAACTTATGGAGTAGAAATTAATGAAATAAGTAAAGTAGTAAAAATTAATCAAAAAGATCATGCTCAAGGTCATATTTGTCCTGATAGTGCTTTATGGTTAAAACTTGGTCCTCAAGGTTTAATGGAAAAAGCAAAAGAAAAATTAAAGAATTGTAAAGATGAACAAAAAGAATTTTATGAATGTACGATTCTTGTATTAGAAGGAGCAGTTCATTTTATGCAAAGATATCATGATTTGATTGAAAGGGAAAAAATCGAATCATTAAAAGAAGTGGGAAAGATTTGTATGAATCTTTCTAAAAGACCTCCAGAAACTTTTCATGAAGCGGTGCAATCTTTATGGTTTTTATTTGTGATATTACATATGGAATCCAATGCTTCTTCTTTTTCACCAGGGAGAATGGATCAATATCTTTATCCTTATTATCAAAGAGATATAGAAAAAGGTAGTCTTACTAAACAAGAAGCTTTAGAAATATTAGAATGTTTGTGGTTGAAATTTAATCAAGTTGTTTATTTAAGAAATCAAAATAGTGCTAAATATTTTGCTGGATTTCCAATAGGATTTAATATTGCGATAGGAGGCGTGGACGAAAAGGGAAATGATACATATAATGATCTTTCTTTACTTTGTTTAAAAGCACAAGAGCATTTAGGATTACCACAACCTAATTTATCTGTAAGACTTAATAAAAATTCTAGCCATGAATTAATGCAAGCTGCTATTAAAGTTGTTTCACTTGGAAGTGGTATGCCACAATTTTTCAATGATGAAGCTATTATTCAACCAATGATTGAAGATTTAGGAATTGAAGAAAAAGATGCACGTAATTATGCTATTGTTGGATGTGTTGAACTGACAACACATGGCAACAATTTAGGATGGTCTGATGCAGCCATGTTTAATTTAAATAAAGTATTAGAACTTACTTTGAATCATGGAAAATGTTTACTAACAAAGCAACAAATAGGATTAGATTTAGGAAGTTTAGAAACATATAAAACTTATCAAGATTTAGAAAATGCTTTTCAAAAACAAATTGATTATTTTATTGATAAAATGATGGCTGCAGAAAAGATTGTAGAAAAAGCACATCAAGATTATTTACCAACAGCTTTTCTATCTACTGTTATTGATGATTGTTTAGAAAAAGGATTAGATGTTACTAAAGGTGGAGCTAAATATAATCTATCAGGTATTCAAATGATTCAAGTAGCCAATCTTGCAGATTCTCTAGCAGCTATTAAACAACTTGTTTATGATGATAAAATGATAAGTCAACATGATTTATTAAATGCTTTACAAGAAGATTTTAAAGGCTATGAAATCATGCAAACAATGCTTTTAAATAAAGTGCCTAAATATGGAAACGATGTAAAGTGGGTCGATGAGCTTGGAAATCAATGGGCATGTTACTTTAGAGAAAAGATGAAACGTTATACAAATTATCGAGGAGGCCCTTATCATACAGGAATGTATACTGTTTCTGCACATGTTCCAATGGGTGAAAATGTAGGAGCATCACCAGATGGTAGAAATGCTTTAAAACCACTTGCTGATGGAGGCATGTCACCTGTCTATGGTAGAGATCTACAAGGCCCAACAGCTGTTTTAAAATCTGTTTCAAAACTTAATAATTCATGTACGACGAATGGTGGCCTTTTAAATATGAAATTCTTACCAGAATTTTTTAAAACAGAAACAGGCTGTTTGAAATTTGAAAATTTCTTACGTGCTTTTGTGGATTTAAAAGTACCTCATATACAATTTAATGTTGTTAGAAAAGAAGATTTGCTTGATGCTAAAGTTCATCCTGAAAATCATCAATCGTTGACAATTCGTGTTGCTGGTTATACAGCATACTTTGTTGAACTTGCTGGCAAGCTACAAGATGAAATTATTGAAAGAACAACTTATGAAAATATCTAAAGCATTGGTTTTTGATATTAAAAGATTTGCAATACATGATGGCAGTGGTTTAAGAACTACAATTTTTTTTAAGGGGTGTCCACTTCGTTGTCTATGGTGTCAAAATCCAGAAGGATTAAACACTCAAAGACAAGTCATCTATTTTAAAAATAAATGTATTCATTGTAGATGTTGTCAACAATTCAAAGAACAAATTAATTATCAAAACGATCGACCATATTTTCAAAATCATCAAGACTTTGATCAAGTTATTAAAACATGTCCTAGTGGTGCTATTCAATATGATAGTCAAGAGTATACTTTAGATAAATTAATGAATAAAATTAAAGAGGATGAAGTTTTCTTTCAACATGGAGGAGGTGTTACATTTTCCGGTGGAGAACCCTTTATGCAAGGTGAATTTCTTATTGAAATTTTAAAAAGATGTCAGAAAGAAAAGATTCATACAGCTATTGAAACATCATTTTATACATCATTAGAACTTATAAAAAAGGCATTGCCTTATTTAGATTTAGTTTATATAGATTTAAAAATATTTGATGAGCAAAAACATCAAGCCTGTACAAATGTATCACCACAACTTATTAAAGAAAATATTCGGTATGTTTTACAAAGTGAATATAAAGATAAAGTGATCATTAGAACACCACTGATTCCAACAATGAGTGCAACGGATGAAAATATTAAACAAATTGTCCAATTTTTAATTCAAATAAATCCAGAAGTAAAATATGAAATGCTTAACTATAATTCATTAGCTTCAGCAAAATATGAACTTGTGAATTTAAAATACAGATTAGAATCATATCAAACGTTTACCAAGCAACAAATGCAACATTTTTATGATGTTGCTTTACAAGCAGGAATAAAAAACTTAATAAAAGAATAGGAGAAAAGAAAATGGAATTTATAATTGATACAGTAAACTTAGAAGATATAAAAGAAGCAGTAGAATATATGCCAATTGTAGGAGTAACAAGTAATCCTTCAATCGTAAAGAAAACAAGTCCAAAAGACTTCTTTCAACATATGAAAGAAGTAAGAAAAATCATTGGAAAAGAAAGAAGTCTACACATTCAAGTTATTTCTAAAGAATGTGATGAAATCGTTAAAGAAGCCCATCGTATTATTGAAGAAATCGATGATCAAGTTTATATCAAAGTACCTGTTTCTTATGAAGGAGTCAAAGCTATTAAACAATTAAAGGTAGAAGGAATAAACGTAACAGCAACAGCTGTCTATGATTTGATGCAAGCTTATATGGCATTAGCAGCAGGAGCAGATTATATTGCACCTTATGTCAATAGAATAGGAAATCTAGGAAATGATCCAATGGAACTCATCAATGAACTATCAAATAGAATCGTACAAGATGGTTATGATTGTAAGATATTAGCAGCAAGCTTTAAAGGGGTACAACAAGTAAGAGATGCCTTCAATTATGGAAGTCAAGCAATCACAGCGCCAGTAGAAGTCTTAAAACAAATCTTTGCGAATCCAAGTATTGAAAAAGCAGTGAATGATTTCAATAGTGATTGGTATGATGTTTATGGAGAAGGTAAAGGAATTTGTGATTTATAATAAAAGAAATGCTCATGTTCATTTGAACAGAGCATTTTTTAATATTCTTTTTTGTTTAAAAGTTTTAAACTAATGTGATAAGAAATTATATTACAGATGAATGTGAATATAACAGTTGCAAGTGTTGTAATAGATAAATGATTTTCTATAAGTGAGTCAATAATTGTTTCTAAATCAAAACCAATGAATTTTGTAAGAAAATAAATTAGAGCTACAAATAAGAAGATACCACCAAAAACAATGATCATTGCAAGTTGACTTCTTTGAGCTTCAAAGTAGACTCCTACAGGAGTTATGATCGCAATCACAAAATAAGAAAACATAAGTGTTAGTAGGCAACCTTGTAGAAAATCACTATTTAGAAAATGAAATGATTGTTGAATACGATAGTAACCTATACTTGAAATACAAATCGCAAAGAATAGAAAAAGTAATCCTAATAAAATACCTAAGCCATATTTTTGTTTAAGATAATCTTCTTTTTTTATAGGCAAAGTAAATAAAGATGTAAAGCCATGATTGATACTATCATAACTAATTGTACTCATTAAAATGATACCTGGAAATACACTGAAATAACCTAAAACAAAGGTGGGTTTCTTATAGAAATAAGAAGAGCCAAAACCAAATAAAACAAGAATGAGAAAGAGTAATTTGCTTTCTTTGATATATGAAAAATCTTTAATAAATAGTCCTTTCATCTTATTCACCCCTTAACATCATAGAAAATAAAGTATCAAAATTATTCTTTTCAATAATAATTTCTGGATAGTTTTCTTGATAGAATTGTTTTTGATTCGTTAAAGCAGTATAACCATAATTTTCTTTTCTCGTCTTTATAAAGTAATTATGACTACTTGATTAAATTGTTCTTCTGTTAATTTTAATAAACCATATTGATCTAATAAACAATCCGTTGTTTCATGGAATATAAACTTGCCATCATCAATCATATAAATATCATCACATAGACCTTCTAAATCAGAAGAAATATGAGAACTAATTAAAACTGAACGGTTTTCATCTTCTTCCATAAATTCTCGAATTAAGTCAATGATTTCTTCTCGAGCAAGAACATCTAAACCATTTGTTGGTTCGTCGAGAATAAGAAATGAGGCATGATGTGATAAGGCAATTAAAACATTGAGTTTTGTTTTCATACCGGTAGAGAATTCATTGATTTTTTTATCTAAAGGAAATTGATATTGTTTACATTTTTGTAGAAAGTAATCTAAATCAAAATCTTTATAGGTGTTATTTAAAAGATTCATTAAATCTTTCAATTTAAGATATTCACATAAAGAAATATTAGCTAGTGTACAACCAATTTTATTTTTATCAACATCTTTATAATTTTTATCTAAAAGTGTAATATCACCAGAATCGATATGAATGAGATTTAAAATGGCTTTAAAAAGTGTAGTTTTTCCTGAACCATTTTTTCCTATTATTCCAGTAATGGAACCGGGTTTTATTTCTAATGAACAATCTAAATGAAAATGTGAATAAGTTTTTTGAACATGATTAACTTTTAACATATTACTCCTCCATTAATAGTTCTAGCATTTCTTTAATTTCTTCATAACTCACACCAGCTTGTTTTCCTTTTTGAATGGCTTTTTCTAAATGAACTTCAATCTCTTTTCGTGCTTCTTCTAGAAGTGTTTCTTCATTAACAGCAAGAATAAAAGTTCCTTTACCATGAATCGTTTTAGTAAGACCTTCGTTTTCTAAAAAGTCATAGGCTTTTTTTACGGTAAGAGCACTGATTTGTAATTCTTTAGCAAGACTTCTTACAGAAGGTAAAGCATCATTTTCTTTTAAAGTGTGATTATTGATTTGTTTCTTTATCTGATCGACAATTTGTTCATAAATTGGAATCATAGATGAGTGATTAATAATTATGCGCATATAGTTCCTCCTTCATCTATAAACAGTATATAACAGCATAAAACAGTTTGTCAACACTTCCCTTTTTTATCATTTGTTTTTATGTTAAGATGATAAAAACAAGGTGAAGTGTATGGAAAGAAAAGGAACAGGAAAATTAAGAGTTATTAATGATCAAAAAGTATTTGATTATTTTATAAATGAAAAAAGGGGAACTAAAAAGGAAATAGCACAAAAAACAAATGTTTCTATTATGACAATAGGAACTATCTTAAATGATTTTTTATCAAGAGGGATTATTGTGGAAAATGAACTTATTTATGTTGAAAAAGGACGCCCTACACATCAATATAAATTAAATCCAGATTATTATCATAGGTGCATGATGTTTGTCAAAAAGGAATATGATTGTTGTTTTATTGTTTATTGTTTAAAAAATGCTTTGGGTGAATTAATTGAATCTAAAGAAATAAAGAAAAAGGAATTAGTAGGGGAAGATATTGTTGAATATTTAAATCAAATTATTGAAGAAGACAAGTCTCTTCAATATATTTCTTTAGGATTACCAGCCATTATTTCAAATAATCAAGTTATTGAATCAGATATTGCTTCATTAAAAGGATTCCCTTTTGATAAGAAGATTCAAAAAGAAATTATTTTGATGAATGATATTAAATGTATTGCTTATGGATATAATCAAATACATCATCAAAATGTTTGTTTTCTTACTTTCCCAAAGGATTCGGGTCCAGGTTGTGGCATGATTTTAGATAATCAATTAATTGATGGAAATAATGGAATTGCTGGAGAAATTGCATATTTACCATTATTTGATTTTTTAAAGAAAAGAGAATTTGATAATTCGCTTGAAAAGATTATTCAAGTGGTTGCAACTACAATTGTGATGTATAATCCTCATTTACTTATTTTAACAGGAGAAAATATAAAAGAAGATGATTTAGATGCTATTCAAAAAGGATGTTTAAATTATGTTCCTAACCATTTTATGCCTTCTTTAAAATATCAAGAGAATTGTGAAGATTATTATTTTCAAGGATTAGAAGGTCAAATTATTAAAAGAATTCAATTCTAGAAGATGAAAATCTTCTTTTATATTGACTGTTTATTAAAAGACTTTTAATATATAAACAAAGGGGATGAAAAATATGAAAAGAAGAATACTCAATAAAGAACTTGCAGCACTTGTGGCACAAATAAGACATGGAGAAATGATTTTTATTGCAGATGCAGGAAGTGGTACAAGTCCTAAAGCAATATATCCACTCGATCCAAGTGTGCAATATATTGATTTAGAAGCAGTAACAGGATCACCAAGTTTTCATGATATTGTCACAGCAATTAAAGAATGTGGGGATTTTGAAGGCGCTATTGTGACAGAAGATATGTTAGAATTAAATCAAAAGGATTATCAAACAGTTGAAAAGTTATTTGGAAAAGAAAATATACATGTAATGCATTATATTCCAGAATATTATCAAATGAGAGATCGTTGTAAGGCGGTTGTACAAACAGGAGATTATGGTGTTCATGCTCAAGCAATTTTAATTGCTGGATATCCAAGTGCTGATATTCCTATGGAATGGTTAAAGGAAGGATTAAAACATGACTGAAAAAGAAAAGATGAAAGCAGGTTTATGGTATGATGCCAATAATGATCAAGAACTCATTGATCAAAGATTAGTTTGCCAGGATTTATGTTTTGCATTAAATCAACTAAAACCAAGTGATGAAAGAAGAAATGAAGTAATTGAAAAACTTTTAGGATATTTTCCAGAGAATCTAGTTTTATTAAGTCCATTTACTGCTGATTATGGAAAAAATATAAAATTAGGAAAGAATGTTTTTGTGAACATTAATAATTATTTTATGGATGGATCAACTATTGAAATAGGTGATAATGTTTTCATTGGACCATCTTGTGGCTTTTATACAGCGAATCATCCATTAGATTATACAAGAAGAAATCAAGGCTTAGAAAAAGCATTACCAATTAAAGTAGGGAATAATTGTTGGTTTGGGGCCAATGTTTCTGTGATGCCAGGAGTTACCATTGGTGCGGGGTGTGTGATTGCAGCAGGAGCAGTGGTGACTAAAAATATGCCAGACAATAGTCTGATTGCCGGTGTTCCAGCAAAAGTCATCAAAACAATTGAACAATAAAAATGACCTCCAATGGAGGTCATTACCTTTTATTTTAATAAACCTAATTCAATCATTTTTAATCCGATGTCTACAGAGTTATAAGCAGCACCTTTCATTAATTGGTCACCAGTAATCCATAAACTTAAAGCATTATCTTTATATAAATCTTTTCTAACACGTCCAACATGAGTTAATTCATCACCGATAAAGCTTGTTGGCATTGGATAAACTTGATTAGCTAAATCATCACATAAATCAATACCAGTACTATTTCCTAATAATTCAAAGACTTTGTCCATATCAATTGGTTTTTTAGTTTCAATATAAATTGATTCACTATGTCCACGTAATACAGGAACACGTACACAGGTTGCATTGACTTCAATATTTTTGTTGAAGATTTTTTTAGTTTCATTCACCATTTTCATTTCTTCTTTACTATATCCATTAGATAAATCAAATTTATCTACTTGAGGAATACAGTTGAAAGCAATTGGAAAATGTTTTTTATCTCCTGCACAAGGTAATGTTTTAGCAACAGGTTCTTTACCATCTAAAACTTCTTGGCTTTGACGATATAATTCTTCCATACCAGCTACACCAGCACCTGATACAGCTTGATAAGTAGAAACAACAATTCTTTCGATATCAAATTCATCATTTAATCTTGTTAATGCACTACACATCATAATAGTTGTACAGTTTGGACAAGAAATAATGCCATGATGATTTACTAATGCTTCACCATTTACTTCAGGTACAACTAAAGGAACATTAGGATCCATTCTAAAGTGTGAAGTATTGTCAATATTCACACATCCAGCATCTACGGCATATTTCATATATTTTTCTGAAATACTTCCACCAGCTGACCAGAAAGCAACTTCAACACCTTCAAAACTATTTTCAGTTAATTCTTCAACAACAAACTTATGTCCTTCAAATTCGATTTCTTTTCCAGCACTTCTTGCAGAAGCTAATAATTTAATACTTTCAAATGGAAAGTTAAATTGGAAAACACATCTTAACATTTCACGACCAACGGCACCAGTAGCACCTACAATAGCAATTTTAAATTTTTTCATTTTTATAATCTCCTTATCCTCTTACTTTGAAAATAACAGCATTTTCATCATTTAATTTATTTTTTAAATCAGCTAATTCAATTTCTTCTGTTATATAAATATGATCATCTTTTTCACTATAGTATGTTTCATAAGGAATATCTATAGGTTTAGATGCTCTTACATAATAGCGTGAAGAAGAAATAGGGTAAACATGTTTACAATCTTCATAATCATGTGACCATCTTTCTACTTGGTGTGTTTTCATGATATCACTGACAACAGCTGAAGCAGTGACATAACGTCCAGCACCACGACCATAATAGATGATGTTATTAACATAATCGTTATCGATTTCAACAACGTTGTAAGAATCCATAACATTGGCTACAAGTTCATTTAGGTTTACAAGTGTTGCTGAAACATCAATTCCTAAACCATCTTTAACAGGTTTTGCTTGAGCAATCATTTTAAAACGATAACCTAATTTTTTAGCGTAATCCATATCTAATTTAGTGACATTACGGATACCGCTAGCTTGAATTTGATCAAAGTCAACAAATTTTTGATAACCATTTTGCGCTAAGATGCAAATTTTATGAGCAGCATCAATTCCATCTAAGTCTAAAGCTGGATTAGCTTCAACATATCCTAAACCATCTGCAATGGATAATGCTTCATCAAAATCAAGATTTTCATTTTCCATTAAAGTTAAAATAAAGTTTGTTGTTCCATTTAAAATACCAACAATTTCTTTGGTATTATTTGCAATCAAACTTTCTTTTTGACTTGCTAGAACAGGAATACCTCCGCCTACAGAAGCTTCATAGAAAATATGTACATCATTTGCTTTAGCAGTTTGGAAAATTTCTTTTCCATAATGAGCTAATAAAGCTTTATTAGCTGTAACTACATGTTTTTTGTTATTTAATGCTTCTAAGATAATGTTTTTCGCAATTGTTGTTCCCCCAATAAGTTCAACCACGACATCAATTTCCTCATCATTAATAACATCATGATAATCTTTTGTATAAATAATTTCCTTAGGTAAATCTACTTTTTCAAGACCACACCCGTATTTAACAACGATTTCTTGTTTCAGTTCTTTTTCTAAACGTGTTTTTTCATTTGTAAGAATTTCAACGACCCCATATCCTACAGTACCAAGTCCAATAACACCTATTTTCATGATAGTCCCCCTTATAATAAAAAATAGACCAAATGGTCTATTGAAAACTTAACATAAACAAACCATTATTCTTGAGCTTTATTTTTAAATGCATCAATAATAGTTTTAATGGTTATCATAGTTAAGCCTCACTTTCTTTACTTTTTTGATATAATAGCATGATTGTATACAGTAGTCAATTTTTTCTCATAGTTTCTTTCCTTATATTATATTAATAATAAAATCTTGGATTGTTGACTTTGTATACAATATTCAATATAATAAATTCAATTATTGGAGGATATAGCGATGAATAAGACATATGTAAGTACGCGTAATCATCAAGATCAAATCAATTTCTATCAAGCAATTGTACAAGGAATTGGTGATGATGGGGGATTGTTAGTTCCTAATTTTGATTTTCAAAAATTAGATTTAAATAAATTAGTTCAATTAAATTATGTAGATTTAGCAACAGAAGTAATTTCAACTTTTGTTCCTGAAGATGGTAAAGAACTTATCCATCAAGCATGTTTAAATGCATATGGAAAAGGTTTATTTCCAGAAATTGTTGTTCCTGTAAAAAAAGCAGGAGATGTTTATGTAGCTGAATTATTCCATGGACAAACAGCTGCTTTTAAAGATATGGCATTATCTTTATTACCACATTTAATGACTTTATCTTTAAAACAATTAAAAGAAGATCGTGAAGTCATGATTTTAGCAGCAACAAGTGGTGATACTGGTAAAGCTGCTTTAGAAGGGTTTAAAGATGTTGAAGGAACATGTATTAAAGTATTTTATCCATTAGATGGAGTAAGTGCGATTCAACAACAACAAATGGTTTCTCAAGAAGGAAAAAATGTTAAAGTTGTTGGAATTCATGGTAACTTTGATGATGCTCAAAGTGCTGTAAAAGTAGCGTTTGGAGATAAAATGTTAAAAGAAGTAAGTGATCAACATCATGTTTTCTTATCTTCAGCTAACTCAATTAATGTAGGACGTTTGATTCCACAAATCGTTTATTATTTCCATAGTTATTTTGAACTTGTAAGAAATAAAGAAATTGAAATGGGAGATCAAGTAAACTTCTGTATACCTAGTGGAAACTTTGGGAACTGTTTGGCAGGATGGTTTGCGAAAAATATGGGTCTTCCTGTTAATAAATTTATTACCGCATCTAATAAGAATAATATTTTAACTGATTTCTTTACAACAGGTAAATATGATGCTAATAGGGAATTCTTTAAAACAAATGCACCAGCAATGGATATTTTAGTGTCAAGTAACTTAGAAAGACTTGTATGGTATATGTCTGGAAAAGATGGTGATAAGGTTAAAGAATATATGGAAAAATTAAAAGCAGATGGTATTTATGAAGTTGATGATGAAACATTTGCACGTATTCAAGATCAATTTAAAGCAGGATATTTAAATGAAGAAGAAGTTTTAAAAACAATTAAAGATTGTTATGAAGATAATGGTTATGTTTTAGATACACATACAGCGTGTGGTTATGGTGTATTAAAACAATATCAAAAGGAAACTGGAGATCAAACTAAAACAATCTTACTTTCAACAGCTTCACCATATAAATTCCCTGAATCTGTTTATAAAGCATTATTCAATGAAGAATTAGATGTTTATGATGCAATTGAAAAATTAAATGAAAAAACAGGTGTAGCAGTACCTAAACCATTAGTTGGAATTAAGGATAGAGAAGTGCTACATAAAACACATATTGATAAAACAGAAATTATTAATTTTATTAAATCAGAAATGGAAGGACTTTAAAGAATGAAAGTCAAAGTCAAAGTACCAGCAACAAGTGCCAATTTAGGACCAGGATTTGACGTTGCTGGATTAGCGTTAACTTTATATAATACCTTTACTTTTGAATTAAATGAAGGCGGATTAAATATTACAGGTTGTCCAACACAATTTTGTAATGAAGAAAACTTAACATACCAAGCTTTTAGCCAAGCAGCTCAAAGCTGTGGTTTAGATTTTAAAGGTGTCAATATTCATTGTGAAAGTCAAGTTCCTTATACAAGAGGTCTTGGAAGTAGTTCAACATGTATTGTGGCAGGAATCGTTGGAGCTTTTGCTTTTAAAGACAAAACAAATGATCGACAAGAAATTCTTGAACTTGCGACCAAGATTGAAGGACATCCAGACAACGTTGCACCAGCTATTTTTGGTGGTTTAACAGTTTCAGTCATGGAAGAAGAACAAGTGCTTACATTAAATATTCCTGTAAAACATGAATATCGTTTTGTAGCTTTAATTCCACCATTTACTTTATCTACTGAAGAATCACGTAAAGTGTTACCACAAACATTAGATCGTCAAGATGCAATCAAAAATGTTTCCCATTTAGCTCTTGTCGTTGCTTCTTTGATTAATGGTTATGATGATGGTTTAAAATTAGGATTTAAAGATCGTTTACATCAACCTTATCGTGGTAAGTTGATTCATAATTATGATGAAATTATGAATGTTTTAGAAAACGATGAAAATGTTTTAGGATGTTATTTATCAGGGGCAGGACCTACTTTAATGGTAGTTATTCGTGAAGAAGATAAAATGGGTGTTGTTCGCTTAAAAGAAGAACTTGGATCATTATTAAATGATTGGGAAGTTATTAAATTAGAATTAGATCATAAAGGTTATACTTGTGATTATGAATAAGGGATAAGGAGATTTTACTCCTTATCTTTCTTTTTTTCTTCAATAATGCTTAGATAATCAATACTTTTTTCTAAAAGTTTAGAAAGTAATTTCCAAGTATCGAGGGACATTTCTCTTTCGTTATTCTCATAGTGAGAGTATGTACGCGGGGATACATGGATCAATTTAGCTATGTCTTTTTGTTTTAAATCTTTATCCTCTCTAGTATTT
>ERZ773142.96-NODE-96-length-122376-cov-106.173_pt1 | contig 122376 bp, 123 predicted proteins | sample MGYA00580853_ERZ773142 | MGnify/ENA primary metagenome ERZ773142 (study PRJEB29015, sample SAMEA2737862) | human gut metagenome | biome: human gut; feature: human-associated habitat; material: faeces | place: China | collected 2012 ...
AGTGATGTGATGAAATAAGCAGGGGGGGGGGGGGGCAAAGGTGAAAGCACTGTGAGTTTACCTAATATTTTCAAAGCATTAAGTGATCCTGTCCGACGGGAGATACTACTGAAACTAAAACAAAAACGGAAGATGTCAGCCGGTGAAATTGCCGCAGAATTTGACTTGACTAATGCCACTATTTCATACCACCTTTCCACTCTAAAAAAGGCTGATTTGATTTTTGAAACACGCTATCAGAAATACATCTATTATGAAATCAATACATCGGTATTTGAAAGTGTTGTCATGTGGCTTATGCAATTTCAGGAGGATAAAGATGAACCCCAAAAATAAACGAACCTTGTTTCTGACAAGTACAATTTGCATTATTTTGTCCATCGTAGCATTCGCTCTGTCCCACATGGGCGAGGCCAGCAACGAAAACTATATTCTGCTCTATGTGATTGCCGTTTTGCTGAATATTGTTCTGAACCTTGCGCTTAGTATCAAAATCGCTTCGACAAACGGAGCCAAGGCGTTAGTATCTTTGGGTAAATGGATTATGCCGATTGCGGGAGTTGTATATTTGATCCCGCAGGTATATTCCGTACTTTTTCCCGCTAAGACTATGCAAGATACTTATTGGTATGTCTTTATTGGCATTTTATTTATTGTCAGCGGCAATTATTTCCCCAAAAACCACATCAACCCCTATATCGGGCTAAAGTTTCCATGGTTATTCAATGATGAAGAAGGCTGGTACAAGACGCATCGGCTGGGCGGCTACACATGGATATTAGCCGGTATTGTCAGCATTCTTCATCCACTACACAATCTTGTTTTTGTAACCGTTCCGCTAATCATTTTTCTGGTTGGCATTGTCCCGTTGGTCTATTCGCTTGTCCTCTATTTTAAGAGGAAACGAAGCAATTAAAGGAGGTAATACTTATGAAGTCCGCAACGAAGCATATTGTTATCAGCACCATTTTGTGTGCATTGACGCTGGTAGTCTTTCTCGCTTTCTATAACCGCCTGCCGGCGTCTATCCCCGTCCACTTTGATTCTACCGGAGTTGCAAATTCTTTCTGGCCCCGCAATGTTGTAGTGTTCGGCGTCCCTGTGGCTTGCGTCCTGCTGAACCTCATTTCTGGCTTTACCGTAAGGCAGAAAGAGAATGCAAAGCCGTATATGTACTATATCATGGCTGTTGTTGCATTCGTAGCAACGGGCATCATGATTTATTTGGGGATGAAGTGAATTTCCCCAACAAGAACTTTGGTGGCGGAACGGTTATTTTTTTTTGAGTTTCATTTTGAAATTTTTCTAAATAAAGACAAGGAATGCTATGTTACAAATCAAGAACTTATCCAAAAGCTACGGTGCGAAAAAGGCTGTAAGCAACCTTAGTTTTGTCGTGGAAGATGGCGACATAATGGGCTTCATCGGAAAGAATGGAGCTGGCAAAACCACAACATTGAAAGCCTGTTTAGGTATCATCGGCATTGACGAGGGAGAAATCCTTTTGGATGGAACTTCTGTCCTAAAAGAACCGTTGGCTTGTAAGCAGAAGATGGCGTATGTGCCAGATAATCCCCAGCTTGACGAGTATATGACAGGATTGCAGTATATCAACTTTATCTGTGATATTTACGAAGTACCGTCCAAGATGCGGAAACAAAACTTCGAGAAATTGGCCTTGGCTTTTCAGATGGGGCCGCATTTGAATAACTTGATTTCCTCTTACTCCCACGGCATGAAACAGAAACTTGCGCTGATTGCCGCCTTTTCACACACGCCTAAACTGCTGATATTGGATGAACCTTTCGTCGGATTAGACCCGGAGGCATTTGTGATCCTGAAAGAGCAGATGAAAGAACTCTGTGCAAGTGGAAATTCCGTTCTGTTTTCAAGCCATATTCTTGATGTGGTAGAAAAGGTGTGCAATAAAGTGTCCGTTATTAAGCATGGACAATTACTGTATTCCGGCAGGACAACAGAAATCGTTGGAACAAAGGGTTTGGAAGAAGTATTTATGGAGATGAATGGCGATGAAATTTCTGTTACCCCTACTAAGGAATAATCTTTTGCAGCTATCTCATGCCAATCAGCTTCGATATGCAGATACAAAGAACCGCACAAAAACGATCACTTTGTATATGCTTATAGCCGCGATCCTAATGGGATTGCTTGCATACCTGATTTACTCCTTGAAAATCATTTATTCTATTGCGTGGTCGTTGGAAGAAGTAGTCATAGAACTTGTTGTTCCTATGGCGCTAATCTGCGTGATACTCAATATTGCGATTAGTGTTTTTTGGGGAAGCGGCCTGCTCCTTAGCGATACTAACATTGACAGTGTGCTTGCGCTTCCAATTCCGCTGCGTACATTGATACTCTCAAAATTGAGTGTCTTGTTTATAGTTGAAGTAGCCCTTACTGCGGCTCTGCTGCTTCCTATGATGGTGCTGTTTGGCCTGACCGCAGATATGGGATTTCCGTTTTATCTAATTGTGCTTGAAATAACAATCCTCTTTCCTGTCATTCCCGGCCTTTTGGGAACAATGATCGGAACACAGATTTACCGCATCTTGAAAAGTTCCTCTGCTCGTATCGCCCGACTAAAGGCAGCGGCGGCTATTCTGGTTTTGTTTGCATTTATGATCTTTATGTTCTGCAAATTCCCTGATATAGCTGCCGGAAATTTTGGGGATGTTATTTCTACCTCGACTTTTACACTTTATGCAGGCCGGTATATTCACCGATTGCTTAACGGGGACTATCTGTTGATAGGTTTATACTTCGGCGGGGTATTCCTGATAGGCGTTACTCTGCTCTATGGTCTAATCAAAATATTTCGTAACTGGTATAGCAATGATGCAATACAAGGCTCAAAAAGTCAGCCCGTCGATTGGAACAAAGAAACCACGGAACAGCACAGCCCGGTATCTGCTCTTTTAGAAAGAGAGCGCACACGTTATTTTTCGCTTCCAGTATATCTAACCAATACCGCCTGCGGATTGCTTTTTGCTGCGGTCTTTGTTCTGCTGGTTGTTTTAATGTCGGATAAGATCACACCATACATTTATCAGTTGGCCGAATATTTTCAGGTGCCTTTTGCTGATTATGATGTGCTGTTCATATATGCTTTTTCTATCTTGACAACAATATCCTGCACAACCTATGTCAGTATTTCTATCGAGGGGAAACAGATTGAAATACTGAAATCCTTACCCATTGCGGCAAAGAGCCTCTTTCGAGTAAAGCTGCTGCACCATCTCTCAATGTCTGTACCGACAATTTTTGTTTTGAATACCATCATGGCATTGTATTTGCAATGGTCTTTCCCTAAAGCTATGCTGGGGTATGCTTTTCCTTTGCTATGTTCGGTGCTGATTGGAATGATAGGCTACATCTTAAATCTTATTTTCCCAAATTTTGAATGGGAGAATGTCACCCACATTATCAAGCAAAGCCTACCAGCGATTTTGACAGCATTGATTGGAGTTGTAGTTACCTGCGGAACGGCATATTTGTTGTTGAGATTTTTCCCAAGTTCTTTGTTTATCGGGAGTTGGATTGCCTGTGCAATCATTTTACTGTTGTTTTTAGCAATGGTGACGTGGGTAGACAAAAAAGGTCAGTATTTATATTACAAAGTTTAATCAAGGATTGAAGGGAGTTTTGATTATGTGGTTTATCTGGATTATGTGGGTGATTGTGGCAATCGCTATTATCGCTACGATTATCTTGTTGACGGGCAAAGGAAGTATGTTGGTTTCAGGATTTAATACGAAAAGCCCCGAAGAACGTGCGAAATACGATAAGGAAAAGGTAAGCAAGCAGACTGGATTGCTTATGATTTTCGTCGATGTTGGGTTGCTGGCCTTGACATCGTACATTCAATTTCGGGCCATCCCGGCGATACAGAATATCACTATTTCGGACTATGGCACGGAAATAACTATTGTCGCGCTGGGTATCTGTGCATATATCATTGTTATCGGCATTTGGGCTGCTATGCGTGGTTTCAAGAACTGCAAGAATGACGGTACAAAGCAATGATCGAAACATGGATATTGTGTCCAGTATGCGATTCCAAAACGCGAGTACGAATACGAGAAGATACAGTTCTTGAAAACTTCCCGTTGTACTGTCCCAAATGCAAGCATGAAACATTGATCTCCGCACGACAACTGAATATATCTGTTATCAAAGAGCCAGACGCACAGACGCAGAGCCGGTAATGCACAAGGTGAATTCACTTGTGATTATCGGTTCTTTTTTTCAGTATATGATGAGAACCTGCCCCGACTAAGGGGAAATAAAAAAGCCGTTGGTTGGAGCAGGTAATTTTACGCGCCCATTTTGAACCGGCGGCTTTTGAGAAAATCAAGGCCGCCGGCTCTTTTTGCTTATCAAAGCGTTTCATCGTCCGTATGGCGGCCATAGGAGGATGCCGCCATGCGCCTGATATTCTATCGAACGCCTAGCTTTGAACTGTCAAAAAAAGCCTTGCTCCCGCACAGGGTCAGCAGGGCTTTTACTATGTACTATACGATGTAGTTACTGCGCGTTTCGTGCTGTCATTATGCCCAGTTGGCCGTTTTCGGTCTGCTGGGCTTTTCTATTGTCGCCTGAAAATCTACCTGTTTCAAAAAATATTTTTGGAAATTTTCAAAAAAGCGGGTAGAATCGGGTATTTCAGGTGTCATATTAGCGGAAAGGGAAAAATCCACCCGACATCCCCACGGAAAGGGGGTGAGAAGATGGAAGCTATCCCTCGCAACGATGGCGAACAGTACCGATTCGATGCGTTCTGCAAAGCGGTGCTGCGAAATGAGGCCCGGAACTATCACCGAAATAAGAAACGTCTGCTTGACCGTGAAAAGTCATTCAGCGTTCTTTCGTTGGAAGAACTGGGGCAGCTCACGAGTGTAGACCATTATCCAAGTGAAGAATTTGTATTTTCATCCTACGGCTGTGATCTGCACATCGACAATGAACTTGTTGCCAATGCGTTTGCCGCTCTGCCAAAGCAAGAACAAAGCATTTTGATTCTGTTTTGCGTTCTGGAACTGGGCGATGGCGAGATTGGCGACCTCATGGGAATGTCCCGGAGTGCTGTACAGCGCCACCGGACAAAAACGCTGAATGAGCTGCGAAAAGAACTAAAGGCGCACTTGCCGGAGGGAGGTTAGGCGTAAATGAACTCCTATGAACACACGAGCAGAGATTTTTTACCGCTCTCGGTGATTCGCTCTGCCTGCGCTGGGGACACCGATGCAGTTGAACAGGTTTTGCGACATTACAGAGGCTATATCAACAAGCTCTGTACAGGCATTCTCTATGACAAGCACGGTCAGCCTCATGTGTGCATAGACGAGTACATGAAACGCCATCTGGAAATCAAACTGATTTCTTCTATTGTAACCAAAGCCGAAACGAGCTGACCCTTTCCACGTTTCGGGACAGCACCTTGAAAAATATACCCGCAGGACAATGGCGGTGCATCATAGGGCAAACGGATACGTTGCTGTCTGTATCGAGCCGGACGGCGGGTGCGCCATGATGCTTTTCTCTGAAAAGTGGAGCGATCATCACCACGCCGCAATGCAAGCGCGGCTGCTTGCGGGCCATGACATACAGGCAGGCTGATACTCCCTTACCGTCAAGGTCCGAGCGTTCAGAGCGTCGCAGGCAATGAGTAGGGCTGCATGAGGAATGCAGGGGTGAGATTCCCGTGGGCTGCCGCCAGCAGCTATCCGTTGGCTCATTTTTTATTTTATACGCTTAGAGTATTGAAAGGACGGTGTAACTATGGATGGCGGAGTTCAAATCAAGGATAAGTTCTGCCTTACCATTGATGAAGCGTCTGAATATTTTAATATTGGAGAAAAGAAGCTGCGGCAAATTGCATCAGAAAATTTGGATTCCGGCTTTGTAATCCAGAACGGTGTAAAAGTGCTGATTAAGAGAAAACGCTTTGAAACTTTTCTGGAAGAATTATCGGCAATCTGACAAAATGGTGCGTAGCAGCATAAAATAATTGGTTGACCTCATCCGTGACGTATGGAAAAAACGCCTCAGCTATGATATACTAACAATATATTGTTGCTGAGGCTCTTTTTGTACAACGAAAGGAGCAGGGAAGATGAGCGAGAAAAGACGCGATAAAAAGAAGCGGATTCTTCGCAACGGAGAGAGCCAACGCAAAGATGGACGGTATGCGTACAAGTATTACGACAATGCTGGAAATGTTCAGTTCGTGTACAGTTGGAAGCTGGAAAAAGGTGACAGACTTCCGGCTGGAAAACGGGATGATCTTGCGCTCCGGGAAAAGGAGCGGGAAATCAAGCAGCGGCTGGAAGCGGAACTGATTCCGCAGGGTGGAGAGATAACGGTTTTAGAACTTGTCCAAAAGTACATCTCGTTAAAAACAGGTGTACGGCAGAACACAAAGACAGGTTATAACTTTGTACTCAACATCCTTAAAAAAGAGGAATTTGGGAAACGCCCGATTAACAGTGTGCGTCTTTCTGATGCTAAACTGTGGCTGATTAAGCTGCAAAGGGATGGCAGAGGATATAGCACGATTCACACTGTCAGAGGTGTTGTCCGTCCGGCATTTCAGATGGCAGTCGATGATGATTGGTTACACAAAAATCCATTTGAATTTCAGCTTGCCACAGTCGTTGTAAACGACAGCGTGACAAGAGAGGCAATTACACGCAAACAGGAGAGGGCTTTTCTGAATTATGTTCGGGAGAGCGGGTGTTATAAAAAGTATTATGACGCTATCTATATCCTGTTCAAGACGGGCCTGCGGATTTCAGAGTTCGTGGGGTTGACGCTGTCCGACATTGATTTGGAACATCGGAAAATCAATGTGGACCACCAGCTACAACGGACAATGGATATGCGGTATGTGATAGAGGAACCCAAGACCAGCTGTGGTAAGCGGGTGATTCCTATGACGGATGATGTGTATGTGTGCTTCCGGCGCATTATTGAAAATCGGCCTCGTCCCAAGAACGAGCCGATGGTTGACGGTAAATGCGGTTTTCTCTTTCTTGACCAGAACGGGAACCCAACCGTTGCAATGCACTGGGAACACTACTTCAACCACATTTGTACAAGCTACAACAAGCTCTATCGGGAACAGCTGCCCAACATCACACCTCATGTTTGCAGACATACGTTTTGTTCCAACATGGCCAAAAGCGGTATGAATCCCAAAACTCTGCAATATCTGATGGGACACTCTGACATTGGCGTCACCCTGAATACTTACACTCATGTGCAGTACGATGACGTGGAAACAGAGATGAAACGGGTGGTAAATGCCGAGTAGTAAATTGCATTTTGAGCCTGAATTTACTACCATTTTTACTACTGTTGCGAGAAAAGATATGCGATTTTATACTACTTTATGCTATGAAAATGATAGTAAATAGACGGCGGTTGAATTTCTTTGGGCGTTGGTGAATGCCGAAAAACCTAGGAATCAAGCCACTTTTCGGGAGAATTTGAGGGATGAAAAAAGTCTTGTTTATTTGCCATGGGAACATTTGCCGCAGCCCAATGGCCGAATTTGTAATGAAAGACTTGGTGGCCAAAGCCGGGCTTTCTGATAAATTTGAAATCGCATCCGCCGCCACCAGCACCGAGGAGATCGGCAACCCGGTCTATCCGCCCGCCCGGCGGAAGCTGGCCGAGCACGGCATCTCCTGCGAGGGTAAAACCGCCCGGCAGATGACCCGGCGGGATTACGAAACCTACGATTATCTGATCGCCATGGATCACAACAACCTGCGCAACATGGCGCGTTTTGTGGGCGGCGACCCGGAGCATAAAGTGTCTCTGCTGATGGACCATACCCGCCGCCCCGGCGATGTGGCCGACCCGTGGTATACCGGGGACTTTGAGGCCACTTGGCAGGACGTGCTGGAGGGCTGCACAGCTTTGCTGGAAGAACTGCGCTGACAGGAGGATTTTATGACAGAGCGTTATTGTGAAGGCGAACGGTTTGCTGACCTGTCGTTCACCGAGGAGACTTTTGAGGACTGCGACTTTACCGACTGCGTATTTGCGGATTGCTCTTTTACCAAATGCGAACTGGATCATACCACGCTGAACGAGTGCAAATTCGTGCGGTGTGAGATCACAGGTCTGCGCAGTACCCATTCCTCGGTGCAGTCGCTGGATTTTGAGGACTGCCGCCTGAAAGATGCGAAATTTTCCCTGCCGGAAGCGGTGAATCTGTTGGCAGATTTGAAGATCAAGCTGTCGTAAGAAGGAGAGAAAATGCGTCAACTCATCATTGCACGAAAAGATCTGCAGATGTCTCCCGGTAAGCTGGCGGCGCAGTGCTGCCACGCTTCGCTGGCGTTCCTCACCGACCCCATCGGCATGGGACAGGGCGTGGAACCCATCGAGAAAGACGGAGAAATTACCGGCTATCGGGCAGAAATCATGTTGGAAAAAGCAACCTATGAAGAATGGTTCGATGGTTCGTTTACCAAAACTATCTGCGGGGCAAAGAACCGCAATCAACTGCTGAAAGCAAAAACAATTGCCGAGGAATTGGGACTGGTGGAAAACAAAGACTTCTTCCTCATCCGGGATGCCTGCCACACCGAGCTGGAGCCGGAAGAATTTGATGAAAACGGAGAGGGCATGACCCTGACCTGCATCGGGTTCCGTCCGCTGCCGGACGAAATTGCACACCAGATCAGCCATAAGTTCCATTTGTATTGAGTGCTGGTTCGCGGAATAATAAAAATAGTCCCGGCCATTCTCCTGTGATTTGCGGGAAAATGGCCGGGATAGAACTCCTTTATTTTATAAGCATTTTCCGCAATCGCTGCAGCCGTTGCAGATCAACTTGCTGCCGCAGGTCTCGCAGTTTGCGCGGAAATGAGGCACATAGAGTTCTTCCTGCGGGATGGGGTAGCCCCAGTCGTCCACGAGGTCAAAATGAATGGGCCTGCCCTGAAAATTCATGCCGGATTTACAGGCCATTCGGCTTTGCAGCTGCTTGCTGGGCAGGTGGTAGCGTTTACCGTCTTTGATGAACACGGTGCCGGTCTCGATAAAGCAGAAGGTCACATTGGCATCCACGCATTCCTGCCGGAGAGACTTGACCCAATCAAAATTGCAGGGGCGGGCACCATCATAGTTTTCGCCGCCGCAGATGACCTGCTCGATCTGCCCGGCGGTAAGGTACTGCCGGATGCTTACTGGCCCGATGAAGGGCGCGCACATGATGCCCTTGTGCTTGAAGGGCAGGTCAAACAGAATGGGAATGCGCTCATCGGCGCGGCGCTGATTTTCACAGGTGACGTTGAAAAAGATGTTGTCCCAACCGCTGCCCCAGTCCGGCGGCAGGCACTCCCGTACCCGCTGCGGCCGTTTGGTGAGCAGAAAAAACACCACATCGCTGCGCTGGCGCATGATGTCCCACGCCTCAGCCCGCCACGGGTCGGCTTCTTCCAAGAAGAAATCTGAGGTCATGCAGACCCGGATCTGCTCACCACTCTGGATTTTGTAGTGTCCGGTGCGGTCTTTCTGGAGCGGATAGGAAAAGCCGCTTTTCGTTTTGTAGATCTCGGCTCCGTTCTGGTCCCGCATCCGGTCGAGAAAATACATGTAGCAGTTCTGGCAGCCCTCGCTGCACTTGACGCAGCCGTGCCATGGATTCCAGATGTCGTGCAGGAAGCTCACCTTCTTTCTGTACCTATTATTATAATAGCTGCGCGGACAGGAAACAAGAGCACCCCTTGCACCGCCCCGCCGGATGTGATAGGATGAAGAAAACCATGTGAGGGAGGAACCACCATGCCGTTTCTGATGATCCGCAACGACATCACCAAAGTGGCGGCGGATGCCATACGCTATTGTTTGAATACGATCAGGAACAGCTGGGTGCGTAATTTGTCGCCTGCCCGTTGACCTTTTGCCCTCAGGTTTGTGGTATCCTTTTGCCAACGAAAGCGATACACCACAAAACGGAGGGCATTGTTGTGAAGAAAAATCTTACCGAGCTTGTTTTCATTCTGGACCGCAGCGGTTCCATGGGCGGGCTGGAGCAGGACACCACCGACGGCTTGGAAAACGCCAGCAAGCGGTTTGGCTATGAGAAGATCCGCCGGATGATCGAGCGGGAAAAAGAGCAGTACGGCTGGGAGTTCCTGTTCCTCGGTGCCAACATGGACGCCGTGAAGGAAGCTGCCCGCTTCGGCGTCTCGTCCGACCGGGCTGCGCGGTTCGAGAATGACGCACAGGGCGTGGCGGTCAACTACCACGCTGTCAGCGAGACGGTTTCCCGGATGCGGGAGGCACCCTGCTGCGCGTCCATCGGCGCAGAGTGGAAAGAACAAATCGAAGCTGATTTCCAGAAGCGGCATCATAGATAAGGGAGGAAACAGCCATGTTAGGAGCAATTTTGGGTGACATCGTGGGCAGTCCCTATGAATTTGACCACAACAATTACAAGCACAAGGATTTCTCCTTGCTGAGCGAAAAATCGCACTTCACCGATGATACAGTCATGACGGTCGCAGTGGCGCGGGGCTTGATGGCAGGGCAAGGGGATGCACCGAAAACCTTTGCCGAGGTGCAGCACGAAATGCGGCGCTGGGGCAGGGCATACCCCGATGCCGGTTACGGCGGGATGTTCCGCCGGTGGCTGCACGCAGAAAATCCGAAGCCCTATGGTAGTTTCGGCAACGGCTCGGCTATGCGGGTGTCGGCAGCAGGCTGGCTGTTCGATACGCTGGACAAAACGCTGGAAATGGCAAAAGTGACCGCTGAAGTCACCCACAACCACCCGGAGGGCATCAAGGGCGCGCAGGCCACGGCGGCAGTGATTTTTCTGGCCCGTACCGGCCACAGCAAGCCGGAAATCAAACAATATGTGGAGCAGACCTTCGGTTATGACCTGAACCGTACCTGCGATGAGATACGCCCGACCTATCATCATGTGGAGACCTGTCAGCAGACCGTGCCGGAAGCCATCATTGCCTTTCTGGAAAGCACCGGCTTTGAGGATGCCCTGCGAAATGCTGTTTCTCTCGGCGGCGACAGCGACACCCTTGCCTGCATTACCGGCGGCATTGCTGAAGCTTTTTACGGGATGCCGCAGGGACTGCGGGACGAGACTTTGAAACGTTTGCCGGAGGATATCCGGGAAGGATATGAGCTGTTTCGGTGGAACATCGGCCAGAGATAAGACATTCGGAGAATCAAGGAGCAGATACAACACACTCGTGATGTGAAGTATCTGCTCCTTGGTTTTTAATAAGACTCGATGAAGGGCGTCTTGCATCGGCCTGAAAAATCCGATATACTGAACCCAGAGAGTATATCGAATTTTTTGGGAAAAGGAGAGAACGGTATGGAACATCTTTATGAAAAGGCACTGGAAAGTGCGGAATATATCAAGACGCACACGAAAGAGCGCCCGAAGATTGCGGTGGTGCTGGGCTCCGGCCTTGGCAAGCTGACCGCGGACTTTACGGACACGGAAGAACTGTCCTACAAGGATATCCCCAACTTCCCGGTATCCACGGTGGCAGGACACAAAGGCGCATTGTTGGCTGGCAAGCTGGGGGACACGGAAGTCTACGCCATGGAAGGCCGCTTCCATTTCTATGAGGGCTACTCCATGAAGGAAGTCTGCTACCCGTTCTATGTGTTCAAGCTGTTGGACGTGGAAAAGGTGGTGTTGACCAACGCCTGCGGCGGCATCAACCGGGAGTTTGCGCCGGGCACCCTGATGCTCATTACCGACTTCATCAACATGATGGGCACGACCCCCCTCATTGGCCCCAACGATGAGCGCTTCGGCCCCCGCTTCCCGGACATGACCGAACCTTACAGTCTGGAACTGCGGAACCTTGCCAAGCAGACCGCCGATGAACTGGGCATTGCCTACAAGGAGGGCGTTTACATGGGCTTTATGGGCCCTTGCTATGAAACGGCGGCTGAAATTCGCGCCTTTGCGGGGATGGGAGCCGATGCCGTGGGCATGAGCACCGTGCCGGAAACCATGGTCTGCAACTACATGGGCATGAAGGTACTGGCCGTCAGCTGCATCACTAACATGGCCACCGGCATCCAGACGGTCAAGCATAGCCACGCCCGCGTGCTGGAGATCGCAAATCAGGCAGGCGATACCCTGTGCCGATGGCTGGGTACGGTGCTTCAGAGAATGGAGTAAAAAAGATGTGCTCTGTGTCAACGAGGTGGAAGCCTGCGCCCTTGCCGGAACCGAGACCTTTGAAGCGGACGCTGTTTTGACCCTGCTGCACGAAAAATACCCGCAGACCCGTCTGCTTCTGACAGCCGGGAGTGCGGGCAGCTACTATCTGGATGCAGAGCGGCGGCTGTTTGTCCCCTGCGAAAAGGTGCAGGCCGTGGATACTACAGCTGCCGGGGACACTTACAGCGGCTATTTTCTGGCGGGCCTTTGCAGCGGCAGTTCAGAAGAGGACGCCATGCGGCTTGCTACCAAAGCAGCCGGAATTGCCGTGCAGCGCAAAGGTGCAGCGGCATCCATCCCGGAAATCAAAGAGTTGAAATGAATGATACAGAAGGCCATGTGGATATTCTGGTCTGCATGGCGGGCACCGGCGGCACGCGTTTTGGCACAGCAAGTTATCTGCGCAGCCGCAACCCGAATCTGCAAGTGGTTCTGGTGCAGCCCCATCCGGACTCCCGCCTGACCCCGGAGCACCCGGATGCGCAGATCATAGATGGCGTTTTGCCGGCGTATGATGTGCCGGAAAGCGCACTTTCCGACTATCTGCGGCCAGACTGGAGCGATGCGTGCATCAATGTCCGCACCGAGGAAGCCTACGAAACGGCCCATGAGGTGCTGCGGGCGGAGGGACTGTTTCTGGGCACATCGGCGGCAGCGGCTTTGCACGCAGCGGTGCAGGTGGGCCGCAGACCGGAGAATCAGGGAAAGAACATCGTGGTCATCGTCCCGGACAACGGCATGAAATATCTGTCTACGCCGATGTACCGGCAGAAATGATAAAAACACGATGATACGACTGAACTTTGAAAAGATTGCATAGGATTTTATAAAAGTATTATTCTTTTATGAATTTTAGCACTCTTCTATTGACACTGCTAATGAACGGTGCTATAACAGTGGCGTGCTCAGGAGGAAGGGCAAAAGGAGAGCCGCTAGGCTCCCCGGAAAGCCCTTCTGAATGGACGCTTCAGATTTTTTGCCCCGACCCGAACGCCGGGATTGGAGGAATGATTTATGCTTATGCCGACTGTTTTCCATGAAAACCTGTTCGATGATTTCTTCGATCCGTTCTGGAATGACGCTGCACTGGAACGTGCTATGAACCGTGAGGCTCGTGGCGCCTTTGGTAAGCGTGGTGCAAACATGATGAAGACCGATGTCAAACAGACGGACAATGGCTACGAAGTAGCGGTTGACCTGCCGGGCTGCAAGAAGGAAGACGTCCAGATGGATCTGAACGACGGCTACCTGACCATTCAGGCAGTGCGCAGCCACAGCAACGATGAAAAGGATAAGAAGGGCCGCTATCTGCGGTGCGAATCCTTCTCCGGCACCTGCGCGCGCAGTTTCTACGTGGGCGATGTGAAGAAGGAAGACATCCACGCAAAGTTCGAGGATGGTGTCCTGCACATCGAGCTGCCTGCTCCTCAGCAGACGAAGGCTTTGCCTGAGAACCCGAATCTGATTGCAATCGAGTAAAACGCCGGTCGTGTGCGCCAAAGCACAACGCACATAAAGTGGCCCCGGAGAGCTGTAACAAGCCCTCCGGGGCCATTTTTGTTTCCCGACATCTTTTCCGCAGCGGCAAGGCGTGGTAGAATAAGGGCAGAACCAATCCACAGGTGAGAAAATCGAACTTCAGAGAGAGGAGATGTTTCTATGCAGTCTGATGAACTGAAACGCCGGATCTCGGCAGGCAGAGGAGATGCTTTGGCTGATCTGGTTTTGAAAAATGCCAGAATCGTCAATGTGTTTACCGATGAGATCGACACCGCTGACATTGCCATCAGCGGAAACCGGATCGTGGGTGTGGGTACGTATCATGGCCGGAAAGAAGCTGATCTGCGCGGAAAATATGTCTGTCCGGGCCTGATCGATGGGCATATCCACATCGAAAGCTCCATGCTCTGTGGCCCGGCCTTCGAGCAGGCAGTGCTGCCCCACGGTACCACTGCGGTGGTCACAGACCCACACGAGATCTCGAACGTTGCGGGGCTGGAAGGCTTGGATTTTATGCTGGAAACGACAAAAAATCTGACCCTTTCGGTTTATTTCATGCTGCCCTCCTGTGTTCCGGCCACGGATCTGGATGAATCCGGTGCGGTGCTGAACGCAGAACAGCTCCGGCCTTACTACGGTGATCACCGCGTGCTGGGGCTTGCGGAGCTGATGAATGCCTATGGGACGGTGCGCTGTGACCCGAAAATTCTGCAGAAGATCCGCGACTGCACCGAAGCGGGAAAAATCGTGGATGGCCATGCACCGCTCTTGAGTGATAAGGACCTGAATGCTTATATTGCGGCAGGCGTTCAGTCCGATCACGAGTGCTCCAACATCGAGGAAGCCATGGAAAAACTCCGGCGCGGACAATACATCATGATCCGGGAAGGAACGGCTGCCAAAAATATGGAGGCCCTGATGCCGCTGTTCCGGGAGCCCTATTGCAGCCGCTGTATGCTGGTGACAGATGATAAGCACCCCGGTGACCTGCTGGACAGCGGCCACATCGATTCCAACATCCGTAAAGCGATCCGGCTGGGCGCAGACCCAGCAGTGGCCGTCAAAATGGCAACGCTGGTCCCGGCACAGTATTTTGGGTTCAAGCAGCGCGGTGCTGTAGCACCGGGGTACCGGGCAGATCTGGTTGTGGTTCCTGATCTGGAATCCTTTACGGTCGAACAGGTTTACAAGAATGGCACGCTGGTGGCCGAGCACGGAAAAACGCTGAAACCCGCACCGCTTGACATCGACCGTGTGAGATTTTCCCACGTTATGGATTCCTTTGATCTGGATGAGATCACACTGCAGGACCTGAAACTTCGGGAAAGCGGGGAGCAGGAGTGTGTCATCTGCCTGAACCGGGGCGAGCTGCTTACGGAGGAAAAAATCATCCCGTTCCAACGGCATCTGGGCAAAGCTCCCGGTGTGGACCCGGAACACAACATCGTAAAACTGGCCGTTTTTGAGCGGCATCATCACTCCGGCCATGTGGGCATTGGCTTTTTAGGAAACTTCAGCCTGAAATGCGGAGCCGTTGCATCGAGCATCGCACATGATTCCCATAACCTGATCGTGGCAGGGGACAACGATACCGATATGATGCTGGCCGGCAACACTGTGCGGAAAAACAAAGGCGGACTTGCGTTTGTGGCAGATGGACAGGTCGTGGCAGAACTTGCGCTTCCGGTGGCCGGATTGATGAGCACCGAAAGCGCAGAGAGCGTTGCGGCGAAAATGCAGGCGCTGAACGATGCCCTCAAGGCACATGGTGTAGCGGAAGACATCGGCATTTTTATGACCCTCGCCTTCGTCAGCCTTCCGGTCATTCCAAAACTCAGACTGAATACATACGGCATCATCGATGTAGCGCAGCAGAAAGTCGTTCCGGCTGTTTTTTAATAGGCGATAACAAAAATACTGCCGGAGACCGACCCGAATGGTCCGTCTCCGGCAACAGAACAGTTCGTTCCTACTCTTAGAAGCGAGCCGCATCAAGAGAAAAATTGACGGAAATTCTTATTTGATAAATCGGTATTTTGGAAGGGGGTACTGCTATGCTGAGAAAGTTGAACTGTTTTTTAAACATCGTTATTGGTTCATTCATAGGAGTTTTCATTGGGTTCGGAATTTATAAGTTCTGGCACTTTAAAACCTATCCAAATTTATATGCCATGCAGTCTGCACCGTGGTACACAGAGTTACTGTTGGATGGTGCCATGGTGGCTGTTGTTGTGGTCGTATGTATTGTCCTAAAGTTGGTTATTTGGAGAAAATTAAAGCCATAACATCCAGTTTGACGGAGTGATGGATATGAAAATCAGAGAAGTGGATAAGAATAAAAAGCAGTTTATATCATTATTGTTATTAGCTGATGAGCAGGAGAATATGATTGACCGTTATATTGAAAAAGGTACTATGTATGTACTTGAAGATGGTAATGTAAAAGCTGAATGTGTCGTCACTGATGAAGATAGTGGAATACTTGAAATTAAAAATATTGCAGTCGATCCTCAGAATCAAGGAAAGGGCTATGGGAAAGCACTAATTGATTTTCTTGCCAGTAAATATGCAGATGAATATTCTGTTTTGCAGGTTGGAACAGGTGATAGTCCATTGACGATACCATTTTATGAAAAATGTGGATTTGTTCGATCTCACAAGATTCCGAATTTCTTTACCGACAATTATGACCACCCAATTTATGAGGGCGGTGTACAACTAATAGATATGGTATATTTGCAAAGACATATATAACTTCCCGTTTATTGGGAAGTCGCAGAAAACGAAAAATCGGAAGTTTACAGCGAGGTGAAAGATGTTGAATTACGTAGAATATGGAAAAGAAAACAAATATGATGATGATATATTTTTTCAAAAATACAGTCAAATGAGTCGCTCACAGCAGGGACTAGCCGGTGCAGGAGAATGGGAAACATTGAGAAAGCTGCTGCCGGATTTTAAAGATAAGCGTGTGCTTGATTTAGGATGCGGCTATGGATGGCACTGTATTTATGCGATGGAACACGGAGCGTCTTCTGTTGTAGGTGTTGATATTTCTCATAAAATGCTCGAGGTAGCCAAAGAAAAAACACATTTTCCACAGGTTGAATATAAATGCTGTGCTATAGAAGATGTGGAATTCCCAGAGGAGAGTTTTGATGTAATATTAAGTTCACTTGCGTTTCACTATGTAGCAGATTATGAGATTTTAGTAAAAAAGATATATAGAATACTGAAGTCTGGTGGTAAGCTGGTTTTTACGGTTGAACATCCTGTTTTTACTGCCTATGGAACACAAGACTGGCATTATAACGAAAAAGGAGAAATACTGCATTTTCCGGTGGATAATTATTATTATGAGGGCAAACGAACAGCTGTGTTTTTGGGAGAAAAGGTTACAAAATTTCATAGAACACTGACCACATATCTAAATACACTGCTTTCAAATGGTTTTATAATAAATCATATTGTGGAGCCGCAGCCGCCGGAATACATGATGGATATTCCGGGGATGCAGGATGAAATGCGCCGTCCCATGATGCTGATTGTATCGGCGAACAAAAAAGTGGATAGATAGAACTAAAACACCTATAAGGTATAAATGGAGGTAATTTATGTTTAAAGAAAAAATTATTATAGAGATGAAAGAAGTATTCAAAGAAATTCCTTTTGGCATAGAGCATGCGGTACGGCATTGATTGAAAAAGAACTGGAAGAAGAGGGCATTGTGCCTTATTGCCCGAAATCCGTCCCAACAGCCTTGCAGCGGAATTTTTGAATGCGTATCTGGACGAAGTGGGGAATAAGCCGATGGAGATGTGATTCGTGGCTGTGCCACGGGAATTTTGACGGGGAGTATGGAAAAAAAGTTGGTTCGGCCTGTTTCGGTTGACTTTTTTATAAAGAATCGGTATATTGATACTATATAGTATCAATAAGTATCAACTGCGAGGTGGACAGAATGGATGGGGTACAGTTTGCCAAAATGCTTTCAGATAAGCATTTGTTTGAACTCAAAATGAGCTGCATAAGGCTGCCATTCTGCACTCGTACTACCACCCCTATTTTGACGGGAATGGACGCACTGCACGGCTATTTCACCTCTGGTATCTTGTTCAGCAGGGCTATCCTGCGGCACTGTTCACGCCGTTTTCCCGATACATCGCTGAAAACAAGGACACATATTACAAAGCCTACGAACGCGTGGAGAGAAATGCTCTGATTTCCGGCTATACGGATGTGACTCCCTTTCTGTTCTACTTCTGCAATGAGGTCTATAACCGCCTGCAGGTGGATGCAGTCCCGCCGAAAACTGATCTTGAGGTATATCAAACTGCTCTTGCGGAAGGAAAAATCACAGAAAAAGAACGGCTGCTCTGGGAGTATGTTCTGTCTGCTTATGGTGCAGAGAAGTTTACCACAAAGCAGCTGGAAAAGGATTTCCGAAACGCTGCGTATGCAACCATTCGGACGTTTGTGATGAAATTCCATGAGATGGGGCTGCTTACTGCAAGAAAAGCAGGAAACAGGGTGTTCTATCGTGTCGGTGGGACTTCTGACGGTCGGCTATTATAATGAATTCTTCTTTATCATCATGCATGCCGCATAAGAGCGGCAAAAATTTTTCTGACAGGTTCAGTATAATCCTTAAAGTTGACTTCAGGTCAAGAGCTTTTTTGAATTTATAACAGTCGTGTCGAAAGACATCCCGTCTGAGGGCAAAGCGAAGGTTTTGCTTTTCAGGCGGGATTTTTTTGCTTTTTGGAACTGTTGTATACAATATATAGACTAAGAGGGTGGGTGACTTGGACTACGAGTCCATAAACTTTTGCTCGAAAGTACGATACACGATTGTCACGGCAGCGGCCCACCTCCGAAAGGGAGCGGGAGCCGCAGCCGGGCGGACCTTGAAAATTGAATATGCAGCTTCAGGTACTTCCAGATAATGATACTTCCGTAATTCGCGGCCCGGTCATAAAGAAGACGGGGTGGCCGAGAGGCCAATGGAGTGGTGCAAATCCAACGCCTGAATGTTTCCCTTTCTCAGGGGTGCCGGGGGCAAATTAAGAGAAACCATACAAAACCTTTTCCAAACGCCGTTCGAGGATAACCACGGACGGCGTTTTTATATATCAGCGAAAAGGAGTACGCAAATGAACCGCAAGACCACAAAAAAGGTGGATGAATCCACCCTGACAACTTTGTGCGCCGTCTGCCGAGGGGCATTTTTGGACGCAAAGGGCGTCGAGCGGAAACCGCAGCGAATAGCGGACAACCAGTAACCCGTAAAAATGAGGTGATAGCGATGTAACCGGAGGTGAGTGAGCCATGCGAAAGAGTGCCCCCATTGAAGTGGTGGTACATTACCCCAAAACGAAAGAGGGATGGGACGAACTCGGAAAACGGGTCGCAACCGCCCACGCCAACTATGTGATCGAAAAAATCGACCGTCTGAACTGCCCCACATGGCAGAAGCTCGAATTGCTGCAGGCGGTGATCGATACTACCAAAGGAACTTACAAACCCAAGGAACACCAAAAGCCCGGCTGGCAGCCGAGCCGATAAACAAAGCCCCACGCTCAACATATGCTTTTCTGCTCTGACCAGAGACGGTCAGATTCAGAGGCAGTGTTGAGCGTGGGGCTTTTTGTGTTACATAAGTTTTTGGAATTTTGCTGACAAAATAAAATCATTGACTGTTGGCGGCCAATATGGTATTCTTTTTGCAAGGGAAGGTGAAGTGCATGAATCGTCGCAGCGTGAAAATTATGAGAAGAAAAGCAGGGGGAACAGCAGGAAAGAATGCAGAAAAGTATTCGGTCAATCTCCCGGCAGGGTGGCTTCGTGCGATGGGACTTTCAAAAGAGGACCGGGTAGAACTTTCTTTTGACGGTGAAAAAATCACCGTCCGACCGCTTGCATCAACAGACCCGGAACTGTTCCGCAGAAATGCAGAACAGAAAGGACATCAGCTGAAAGAATATCGGTATTATGACGGAGATACGTTGTGTACCGTGATTTTGGCAGATTTTACAGCGGAGCAGATCTGCATCGAAAACAAAGTTGACGAAATACTGGATACTGCGTTTGGTGTGAACGAAACGCCCTCATGGGAAGACTTCCTGGCCTTTCTGGCAGACCGATGCATTCCGAAAACACGAAAGGGCTTGGATTACTATCTGGATGCTGTTGGCGTTCCGGAATATGACCCGGTTCTGCTTGTTGAAAAGACGCAGGGAAGAATGGCGGAGGATCACAAATGGCTGGAAATTATTTGACGCTGCATACCAAAAGCAGCTTGCGGTAAACATTGATAAAACAGGTATTGATACGATCCTCGACAAATATCTGTGCTATTACCCAAAACAGTTCCACTTTTTGCTGAAAGAGCGTATCGAAACCGTCCTGATGGGGCAGCAGAAAAAGCTTTTTGAAAAGTAAAAGCGCTTGTATTAAATTAAAAAAGAGGGTAGTATAAACATATCTACAGAATGCAAGAGGTAGGGAGGGGGTGAGTAAGATAATCTATGAAATCATGCATCGAGAGAACTGCGTGGCACAAATCAGCACGGTGGGTGAATGCAAAATTTACCTCGAAGATTTTATGCCGTATGATTTGATGCTGGAAGAATCGAATGATTTCGATAAGCGAATCAAAAATGCGATGAGCTTTTATTCTTGGTGTGCTTCTCGGATGATACCACCTGACCGCACCTACGCCAAGGAAATTCTGAACAGCATTGGCGCACCGCAGAGTGTTACGGACAGGGAACGAGCACAGATTGCATTATCCTACCATTGTCTGTCTTTGCTGGATGTGTTCTGGGTGAAAGAAGAAAACGAGAAGATTCGATTCGAGGATATCAACCTTTTTGCACACTCCTTAAGCAATGCGCTTGTGGATATTGCGCTGCGGGGGCACCAAATGACGGTGACAAACGCCCATCTTCTGGCAAATGACCTGTCTACGGGCGGCTTGTACCCCAAGGCGTGGGTGCGAAAAGAGGATGGCTTCTATCTTTACAAGGATGGCGGCAGGGAAGCGGTGGAACGTGAAGTGTTGGCAAGCAAAATCTGCCGGTGCTTTGACTGCCATCAGGTACTGTATGAGCAGGGGATGTTTGAAAATGAGCCGGTTTCTATCAGCAAAATCATGACATCTCAGCGATACAGTCTTGTGACCTATGCAGCCTATGACGTCTACTGCACGAACCATGATTGGAATACGCTGGATAAGATCTTAGAGCTGGATGCTCCCGGCTACTATATGATGAACATTCTGGATTATCTGGTGGGCAATACTGACCGTCATTGGGAAAATTGGGGTCTGCTGGTAGACAACGAAACCAATCAGCCCATCCGTCTGCATGACCTGATGGACTTCAACCGGGCGTTTCAGCAGTACGACACGCCAGAAGGCGCAAACTGTCTGACCGTGGGAAAACGCCATCTGAGCCAAAAAGATGCTGCAGTGGAAGCGGTGCGGAACATCGGACTGAACCAAGTCCGTCAGGTGGAGCACACCGTATTCTCCGGGCATCCGGCATGGAAAGCAACGTTTGAAGAACGACTGCGTGTTTTACGGAACGCCATGTAAGTCAGCGCGAATATCAGATCCATCCCAAAGTGCGCTGGGGAGAGGATAGCATTTTCGATGCACCGGCTGGCATAAGTGGAGAAGCGCGCCCGGCGGGTGGAGTCGAAGGTGTCCACGGCTTTCATCAGGCCAATGGTGCCGATGGAGATCAAATCGTCCTGCTCAGAGGGGAGAGCATAGTATTTCTTTGCGATGTGCGCCACTAAGCGCAGATTGTGGCGGATGAGCTTTTCCCGGGCGGATGGATCGCCGGCCCGCAGGGCGGCGAAGGTCCGGATCTCCTCCTGTGGGCTGAGCGAGCGGGGGAAACTGCCCGCTTCCAGATGGAGCGCCAGAAACAGAAATTTTGTGGCGAAAAATTGCAGTAAGGTCAGCAGCACACGATATCCCTCCCGGTACATAGTTGTTAAAGTGTATGAGCCGGAGTGCGGATAGTTGCCGGAGAGGCCTTTTGTGCGCGGTATCTTTTCCGCAGGGAAAAAGCGTGGTATACTGAGGGGGATAACTCGGGATTTGTGGAGGAAACAAACATGGAAGATAATAAATCAATGAATGTCAAGAAAACGGTAAAATCAGGAATAACTTTTGGAAGTGCATTGGCTATGGTTATTAGTTATACAACGTGGAAGTCTGTCGGTTGGGCGATTTTTCATGGATTACTTAGTTGGGTATATGTCATATATTTCCTTTTACGTTACTAAATTCCCATTTATCGAGTGACGAAAACAATACATCCTTCAGCGGACGACCCTAAAACGCTTGTCCGCTCTTTTTATGCCAGCGCATCCTGACAGGAGAACTGCCCTACAAAACCGCCTGTGGGCGGCGCATGGAACGGTCAACGGGTCAGCAGCTCAAAATGATTCCGCTTTGTGACCAGCAGCCCTTCCTTTTGTAGCTTGGAAAGCTCCACCGACATGGCGGCACGCTCCACGCAGAGAAAATCTGCCAACTGCTGACGGTCAAAGGGAATGTCAAAGGAGAGGGACGACTGCCGGATGGATTCGGCAGACAGGTAGGACAGCAGCTTTTCCCGGGTGGTTCGCTTGCTGATATGGGTGATCTTCTCGTTGAAAAGCAGTATTTTGTTTGCCAGAACGCTGACCAGGTTGCGGATGAGCTTCTGGTGATGGTCGCAGGCGGTGGGGCAGGAGGTGAGCAGCCGCTTGACGTTCAGCAGCAGGATCTCGCAATCCTCCTCCGCCACCACACTGATGTTCAGGATGGCACCGGGAGTGGCGGCGTAAGGCTCCCCGAAAAAGTCTCCGGTATTGCACTTGGACAGGATGTTTCGGTGTCCCCAAAGATCCTCCTGGATCACAAGGGTGGAGCCGGACAGCACAAGTCCCATGACCTCTGTGGAATCTCCGGCACGGAAAATATAGAAGCCCCGGGGGCGGGCGATCTTCGCCGCACTGACGCAGTGCAGGATGGACAGGATTTCATCGTCGGTAAGCCCGGTAAAGAAGGGACAGCTCCGCAGGACAGGCAGATATTTTTGCATAAAGACTCTCCTTGTTGGAATTCAAACAGACAAGATGGCTTTAGTATACTATAATAAGCCTGCAAATGCAAAAAAACACCCACAATAGGAGAGTATAGATATGATTCGGAAGATCATCCATATTGACGAAGAAAAGTGCAACGGCTGCGGGCTGTGTGCGACCGCCTGCCACGAGGGAGCCATTGATATTATTAACGGCAAGGCAAAGCTGGTGCGGGAAAATTTCTGCGATGGCTTTGGCGACTGCCTGCCGGGCTGCCCCACCGGTGCCATCACCTTTGAAGAGCGGGAAGCCCCGGCCTACGACGAGGCGGCGGTGCAGGAAAACAAAAAGAAAAAGGAACTGCAGGAAAAGATGAAGCACCTCCACGAGGGCGGCTGCCCCGGCTCCCGGATGCGGATGCTGGAACAGCCGGAGGAGGCCGAAAGTGCAGCTTCTGCCCCCGTGCAGCCGGTCTCCCGCCTGCGCAACTGGCCGGTGCAGATCAAGCTGGCTCCTGTCCATGCGCCCTACTTTGAGGGCGCAAAGCTCCTGATCGCGGCGGACTGCACGGCCTATGCCTACGCCAATTTCCATCAGGAGTTTATGCGCGGCAAGGTGACCCTCATCGGCTGCCCGAAGCTGGACGCTGTGGATTACAGCGAAAAGCTCACGGAGATCCTGCGCAATAACGACATCCAGAGCGTGACCATCCTCCGCATGGAGGTGCCCTGCTGCGGCGGTCTGGAGATGGCGGCAAAAAAGGCGCTTCAAGCCAGCGGAAAGTTCATTCCGTGGCAGGTGGTCACCATCTCCATTGACGGAAAAATTCTGGATTAAAAGCACAGGGCAGACCCATATCGCTTTGGCGGGAAACGTGGTATGATCTTTGCAGGGACCGCCGCAGAAAACGAGCGGCGCTGAGAAAGATTTGTGGCACAGGCGGACGGAAAGCTCTGCGGCTATTGCAGCGGAGAACTCTGCAACGCCGAAAACGGACGGATGATCGTGGAGCTGTACCTTGGCAAGCAGGAGCATCACGTCTCCAGAATATTGTACTGAACAAAAAGGGGCTGCTGCACAGGAAACAGATCTTATGCAGCAGCCCCTTATGGTATTGTAAAGGCGCTGGAAAGAGATGGACTAATTTTCTGAAAGGGATTTTTATGGGACAACGCTCCTGATAGAATAAGCTCAGAAAGAGAAGCAAAACACACTTCGGATGGAGGAACATACCATGGCAAACGGTGATTACGGCTATTTCGGCAAAGGTTCCACGGGCTATGCCCAGTACATGACGGCCTTCAACCGCAACTTCGGCGGCTCGTCCGACGGCGGTGGCGGCGGGAACCACAACAATGGCAGCGGTGGCGGGGGAGACGGCAGCGGCTGCGGCTGCCTCATTGCCATTGCGGTGGTGGTCGTGCTGGTGCTCCTCGGCATGGGAAGCTGAGAGTATCCCTCTAGCACAAGGCAGCCTTGCGTGACCCGGTCACAGAAAATCTAACTAGGAAATGTTATCATATAGTCACAGAAAACACCAACAACATTCCGATGGAGGATTTGAATATGAAGGCAAAGTTTTATATCTGTGAGCACTGTGGCAACCTGGTCACCACCATCCACAACGCAGGCGTTCCGCTGGTCTGCTGCGGCGAAAAGATGAAGGAGCTGCTCCCCAACACGGTGGAAGCCAGCGGCGAAAAGCATCTGCCGGTGGCAGAGCACTCCGGCAGCACCCTCACCGTCACGGTGGGTGCAGTGGAGCACCCCATGGTGGATGTACACCACATCCAGTGGCTCTTTGTGGAGACCGAAAACGGCGGACAGCTCCGATACCTCGCCCCCGGTCAGGCACCCAAGGCGGTGTTTGAGCTGGGCAGCGAAAAGCCGGTGGCGGTCTACGCTTACTGCAACCTGCATGGTCTGTGGATGACGAAGCTTTAAGAAATAAACGGGCTCCTGCCAGTGGTTGACGCTTGCAGGAGCTTTTTTGCGTACGGAATCTTTTCTGTGGGAAAAAAGCGTGGTATACTGAGAACGACAAATCGGAATTTGGAGTTGATGTGATATGAGAAGAAAAGATAGAGAAATTACTGATAAAATTGCAATAGCAGAGTTTATAGACAGAGAACAAATATTAAGAATCGCATTTTACGATGAAGGTGATATTTATATTGTTCCTGTGAATTATGGCTATTTATATGATGAACAATATACCTTTTATTTTCATGGAGCAAAAGCAGGCCGGAAATATGAGCATGCAAAGAAAAATCCAACTGTAGGTTTTGAAATAGATGGGAATTATAGGTTGCTGGAAAGTGAATCGGCGTGTAGTTTTTCCGCTGCTTTTCAAAGTGTGATCGGAACAGGTGATCTTTTTCTGGTGGAGAATAAGGATGAAAAGATAATTGCTCTTAATGCAATTATGAAACAAACAACTTCTGAAACAGAGTGGAATTATAGTGATGAAAGGTTAAAGGCTGTTGCGGTTTTCAAATTGGTGGTTGCTAAAATGTCCTGTAAGGCAAAAAATGTAAAAAAAGCTGACCTCTAGTTTACTACACGGGAACATCCATTGTTTCCCGGTATTTTTCCGCAGGGGAAAAGCGTGGTATACTGAGGGTAGCAATTCTGAATTTGTGGAGGGTATTATGGCTTTTGATTTTAAGAAAGAATATAAAGAATTTTATATGCCTAAGAACAAACCAGAGATCGTAAATGTACCTAAGGCAAATTATATTGCAGTTAGAGGAAAAGGTGATCCAAATGAAGAAGGCGGGGCATATCAACAAGCGATCAGTGTTCTATATGCTGTTGCATACACGTTAAAAATGAGTTACAAGACGGATCATAAAATTGAAGGGTTTTTTGAATATGTTGTTCCGCCATTGGAAGGTTTTTGGTGGCAGGATGATGTCGAGAGTGTGGATTATACAAATAAATCTGCTTTCAACTGGATCTCTGTTATTCGTTTGCCTGATTTCATTTCTAAAGCTGATTTTGACTGGGCGGTAGAAACAGCAACGAAAAAGAAGAAACTTGATTGTTCGTCAGCAGAGTATCTTACGATTGATGAGGGATTATGCGTTCAAATTATGCATATGGGTCCTTTTGAGAATGAGCCGGCAACCGTTGCTCTTATGGATACTTGTTTAGAACAAAATGGATATGTTAATGATATTAACAAAAATAGATTGCACCACGAGATCTATATGTCTGATGCAAGAAAGGTTGCCCCAGAGAAATGGAAAACTGTAATTAGACATCCGATTAAGAAAGCGTAAAATTCCAGTTTGCCGGGCAGACAGCCGGAAAATGCACCGCTCGAGGAACACACTGCACCCACTGCAAGGCGTGCATCTGTTATTGCCCCAAAGAGTCCATCGAGTACGGCAAAAAGAGCAGGGGAAAGCCCCAGTATCACTTTGAAGGGCTGGAAATGCAGCAGGATCTATGAGGCGGAGCGAACCCCGGCGGCTCTGCACAGACCTGAGCTGCTTTTGAAAGTTGAGAAGTCATAGCGGTTGTGCCAACGGGAATGTGCGTATAGTCCTACAGAGTGACAGCGTTTCAGCTTGAAATGCTGCCACTCTTTTTTGTTGTCTATATCACAGATAAAATGTACGTGCTTTCACTGGGCGATTACAAAGCACCTGGGATGCAGAAAAGCTCGTGCAAGGAGTCTTTGAGTTGAAAAATGTTCAACACGCTTGACTTGGGAATCCTGCAGCACTATGCTGGCATCTATGAGAGCCGCCAGAACTCGGTTCTGAGCAAGCGCTTCTGAATGATTTGAAAAAAGGCTGGGATCGTTGCAGATCCCAGCCTTTTGCAGCAGCCTCTTATGGTATGTAGTAACTCAGTCCTTCTTCTCGGCGGTGCGGGCAAAGAAGTTGGCGAGGACGGCACCGGAAATGTTATGCCACACAGAGAACACAGCGCCGGGGATGGTTGCCAGCGGATACTGTGCAAAGTGGGCGGCAGCCAGAGAGGTGGCCAGACCGGAGTTCTGCATTCCGACCTCGATGGAAATTGCACGGCACTTGGTGGAATCCAGCTTCAGCAGCTTGCCCACGCCAAAGCCGGTGAGGTAGCCCAGCAGGTTGTGCAGAATGACCACGGCAAGGATCAGCAGGCCGCTGGTCATGATCTTGGCGGAGTTTGCGGACACAACAGCGCAGATGATGAGCACGATGGCGGTGGTGGAGATCAGCGGCAGCACACGGACGGCGTTCTGGGTGAAGGCATGGAAGAAGTGGTTGACCACAAAGCCCAGTGCGATGGGCACCAGCACCACCTTGACGATGGACAGGAACATATTTACAGGGTTCACATCCACGCGCTGGCCGGCATACAGCAGGGTGAGCAGCGGGGTGAGGAAGGGCGCCAGCACGGTGGAAACTGCGGTCATGCCGACGGACAGTGCAACGTCGCCCTTGGACAGATAGGTCATCACGTTAGAGGAGGTGCCGCCGGGGCAGGTACCCACAAGGATGACGCCGATAGCCAGCTCGGTGGGCAGGTGGAACAGCTGCGTCAGCGCCCATGCCAAAAAGGGCATCAGGGTGAACTGCGCAATGCAGCCGATGATCACGTCTTTCGGGCGGCTGAACACTACCTTGAAGTCCTCCGGCTTCAGGGTGAGACCCATGCCGAACATGACGATGCCCAGCAGGGTGTTGACCCATGCGGTCTTTACCACACTGAAGGTGCCGGGGAACAGCAGAGCCAGTGCCGCCACCACAATGACGATGGCGGCCATGTACTTGCCCACAAAGTCGCTTACTTTTTCCAATGTTTTCATGATAATACTCCTTTTCTGAACGCTTATTTTTGCGGATGCAAAGGCAATGAAACATCCGGAAAATGGCTTTCCCGCAAACAAAAACGCCTTTGTCCCTTACGGTTCGTAAGAGACAAAGGCGTATAAACTCCTCTGCGGTACCACTCTTATTGCCGGTGCAAAGCCCGGCCCCTCAGTGCGCATCCAACAATGCGCGGCCCGTGATAACGGGGGCCTGCCGTTCCCGCTTACTGGGGCGCATACACCGCCCATTCAGCCGGAAAGCTCGGAGAGGATCTTCCCACGGACGCCCTGCACTGCCTTGCACCATCCGGCAGCTCTCTGCAGCATTCTTTCCGGGTACTCTTTCTCGTCATAGCCGAATATTTCACTGCCACGGAGTATACTCTTCTGCCGGGTCGAAGTCAAGAAAAACGACCCTTCTAGTTTTTCATCCAGCTCACACCAAGAGTGAAGCTGGCTCATGCAATGGCTGCCTGCGTGACCCAGTCACAGAAAATCTAACTAGGAAATGTTATCATATAGTCACAGAAAACACCAACAACATTCCGATGGAGGATTTGAATATGAAGGCAAAGTTTTATATCTGTGAGCACTGTGGCAACCTGGTCACCACCATCCACAACGCAGGCGTTCCGCTGGTCTGCTGCGGCGAAAAGATGAAGGAGCTGCTCCCCAACACGGTGGAAGCCAGCGGCGAAAAGCATCTGCCGGTGGCAGAGCACTCCGGCAGCACCCTCACCGTCACGGTGGGTGCAGTGGAGCACCCCATGGTGGATGTACACCACATCCAGTGGCTCTTTGTGGAGACCGAAAACGGCGGACAGCTCCGATACCTCGCCCCCGGTCAGGCACCCAAGGCGGTGTTTGAGCTGGGCAGCGAAAAGCCGGTGGCGGTCTACGCTTACTGCAACCTGCATGGTCTGTGGATGACGAAGCTTTAAGAAATAAACGGGCTCCTGCCAGTGGTTGACGCTTGCAGGAGCTTTTTTGCGTACGGAATCTTTTCTGTGGGAAAAAAGCGTGGTATACTGAATCCAAAGTATAGCAGTTTGCGTTTTTGATGCTCAAGCAACATCCGCAAACTGCATATCGCAAATATGCCGTTTTGATCGGCACTATTTTTGAAAATTGCGATAATAAACAGGGAGGTACCGTTATGAAGTGGGGAATTTTAGCGACCGGCACCATTGCCAAAAAGTTTGCGTCTACGGTGGAACAGATGGGTGCAGAAGGGGAGCAGCTTGTTGCCGTGGGGTCGCGGCATCTGGAAAGCGCACAGGCGTTTGCACAGCAGTACGGCATCCCCCGCTGCTATGACTCCTACGAAGCCCTTGCCGCCGACCCGGAGGTGGAGGCTATCTATATCGCCACCCCCAACACCCTGCACTACGAAAACTGCAAGCTCTGCTTGGAGCAGGGCAAGCACGTTCTGTGCGAAAAACCCTTTACCATCAGCCCGGAGCAGGCGCAGCAGCTGTACCGTCTGGCAGAGGAAAAGCACCTCTTTCTCATGGAGGCGTTCTGGATCTGGCTGCTGCCGCTGTACGACCGCCTGCGCCAGCTTCTTGCGACAGACACCATCGGGGAGCTGAAGCAGATCACCTGTCAGTACGGCTTTGTGGCCTCCGGCGCCCGGAAGGATCGCAAATTTGATTCCGGTCTGGGCGGCGGTGCGCTGCTGGATATCGGCATCTACAATTTGGGTTTTCTGCGCATCCTGACCGGACAGGACCCGGAGAAGGTGGAAACCAGAGAGGTCCACATCAACGAGTACGGCACCGACGATTACAGTCGCCTTGCGCTGACCTACCCCGGCGGCTGCAAGGCGGAGTCTGTTCAGACCATCGGGCAGGAGCTGGAGCGCAATGCCCGTATCGTTGGTACCAAGGGCAGTATTTTCCTGCCGGATTTCCAGCACGCCGAGACCATGACGCTGGAAGTGGAGGGCAAAGAGCCGGAGGTCATCCGCTGCCCGGTGGACATCAACGGCTTTGAGTATGAGATCCGGGAAGCAAGCCGCTGCGTCAAGCTGGGGCGTACCGGCAGCGACCGCTACACCCCGCAGGACAGCCTTGCCCTGACCCGTCTGATGTACGACACCCGCATGAGCTGGGGCATGAAGTTTGCGGGCGAGGTGTAAGCACACACCTTGCCGCGGGTCTTTTGCGTGCGGAGACTATGGCATACGGAGAGCGGCAACTCGGAATTGATATAAAAAGAAGGACACATAGATGAAAACAGTGGTTCTTTATAATATTATTTCTTTTATCATCCTCATTGCTTTGATTTTTGTCTTAAGGATTGTTAGTAAGAGTAATTTAAGACAAAATCAACAACTTGTTATTAAAGTCATTGCAACTATTTTAATTGTTTATGTGATAGCGTTCGTGCTTTTTATTGATGCAATAGCATTTGGCATTATAGGACCAGTTCAAGATTAACAATTCCAGTTTGACAAGGAAGTGCTTTGCATGAAAAAGCGTATATCAAGGATTCTCGGTTTAATAATGCTGATTATAGCTATTGCATTTATAGTGTTTGCATTGAACCATCCAGAAATGAGTTTTCCTTGGAACAATACCATTACTTGGTTACTGTATGGTTTATATATTCTTGTGACAGTCATGTTGCTTATTGCGCCTAAGACGAAGAAGTAAACAATTCGCGTTTGTGGAGCGAAGCGGAACAATGAAAGCCCCAGTGGGGCTTTCAAGCGACCGAACGGTCTTGCGGCAGCAAGATGGAGGGGCCTCGCCCCGACAAGTTCCAGTCTGCCGGGCAGACTGGCATCTGAAAAACCACACAAAAATGAGGGAACAGCCATGGTACTATATTTTTCGGGAACCGGCAACAGCCGGTATCTGGCGCGGCGCATTGCCGAAGGGCTGGAGATGCCGCTTTACGACCTGAACGCCTGCATCAAGGCAGGGAATACCGCCCCGGTGCAGACCGGGCGGGATGTGGTGCTGGTGACGCCTACCTACGCATGGCGTATCCCCCGGGTGGTGTCGGAGTGGCTGGGCAAGACCGCGCTGACCGGGGCAGAGCGCATCTGGTTTGTGATGGACTGCGGCAGCGAGATCGGCAATGCGGCAAAATACAACCGGCAGCTCGCGGCGCAGAAATATCTGCATTATATGGGGACTGCGCAGGTCGTCATGCCGGAAAACTACATTGCCATGTTCAATGCGCCCCAAAAAGAGCAGGCCCGGAGTATCGTGGAGCAGGCAGAGCCTGCATTTCAAAAGGTGCTGGCCCAGCTCAAGGCCGGGCAGGAATTTCCCCCGCCAAGAGACAACCTCTATGACCGCTTTATGAGCGGCCCGGTAAACCCGGTGTTCTATCGCTTTTTTGTGAAGGCGGATGCCTTCCGGGCAACGGACGCCTGCACCGGCTGCGGCAGGTGCGTGGAGCTGTGTCCCCTGAACAACGTCCATTTGAAAAACGGAAAGCCGGTCTGGGGCAAAAACTGCACCCACTGCATGGCGTGCATCTGCTATTGCCCTAAAGAAGCCATCGAGTACGGCGAAAAGAGCAAAGGTAAGCCCCGGTATCACTTTGAAGCACTGGAAAAGCAGCAGGACGTATGAGGGAAAAAAGGAAAACCGACGATGGTGAAAAACAGATGAAGTATTTATACTTGCATGGATTAGGACAAAAGCCAGACAGTTGGGATAGAGTAATAAAAGAAACGAAGGTCTCGGACAGCAGCGTCAGCTTGAGTCTGGCAGAGATGCTGGAAGGAAAAGCAGCCACCTATGGGGAGCTGTATACTGCATTCTCAGAAGAGTGCGACAAGGAAAATGACGAAATCGTCTTGTGCGGGCTTTCCTTGGGTGCTGTTCTGGCGCTTAATTATGCGATAGACCATCCGGACAAAGTAAAGGCGCTTGTGCTAATTGCGGCACAATACAAAATGCCTAAAAAATTATTGAAATTCCAGAATATGCTGTTCCGCTTTATGCCGAATGCAACAATCAAGCAATTTGGCTTCAAAAAAGCAGATGTGATCAGCTTGTGCGGCACGATGGCAGAATTGGATTTCAGAGATTCATTGTGTAAGGTGTCTTGTCCTGTATTGATCGTTTGTGGCGAAAAGGACAACGCAAATAAAAAAGCCTCAAAGGAACTTGCCGGTTATTTGAGCAATTCCTGCTATCGTGAACTTCTGAAAGCAGGTCATGAAGCAAACACAGAAGCTCCGGAGGAATTGGCAGCAGTGTTACAGAAATTTTATGATAATGTCGAATAAACTACGATTCATCAAAGAAAGAGGACTGTAAAATGAACATCGAAGAACGGGCGGCACAGGCTGCCGCCAACGGCCACGAAACGCTGGATACCGATTCTTCTGCGGTGGCGGAGGAAAAGGGTGACCTTGCCTGCGAGCGCTATGTTCTGGACAACGACAAGCTGCAGGTGGAGGTGCTTGCAAATCTGGATAAAGTGCAGCCTGCCGGTGCGGTGGTCATCGTTTCTTATCCCCGCATTGAAGGTGCAACCGGTCTGCCCGCGCGGGTCTGGGCCATTACCGAATAAGAGCGGAGGAGTTGGAAGATGAGGTGGAAGCCTATGTGGGTCATGCCCCCGGCGGTGTGTGCCCCTTTGGGGTGAACGAGGGCGTGGCGGTCTATCTGGACGAGAACCTGCGCAAGTTTGATACCGTCTACCCGGCAGCGGGCAATGGTCACACCGCCGTCAAGCTGACCTTGCAGGAGCTGGAAGCAGCCGCCGGAGCCGAGGGCTGGGTGGATGTTTGCAAAGAGCCGGAAGGCGAATAAAAAGGGTCCATCCCGCAGTATTGCTGTTGGATGGACCCTTTTGTGATTCGCAGAGGAATGCCGGCAATATTGATTCCGTCTTGCAGACGTAAAAACTGTTGACTCTGCGATTGGGCTCCATCTGCAATAACAAAAGGGCAAAGCCGCCTGCATTCAGGAGACCTTGCCGTTTTGTGTTATATTTTACAATAAATTAGGCAGTTTCCCGTGTATTCACAGAGCCACGCTGACCGGCAGGACATACACGCCGTCGGCGGTGTAGAAGGTGATCTGAGTGATCGTCTTGCCGATGATGGATGCAAAGTAAGGATCATCGGCATTGAAGCCCAGCTTGGTACCATGCCAGATGTTGGCCAGATGACGCAGGCCGTACTCACTGCCATCGGCGGTGGTCAGAACTGCGCCGTAGACCTTGTTGGCCTTGTAGTCCAGATCAAAACCGGAGATTTTCATCTCGTAGGTGGCGCGGTGACCGTTGGTATTCAGCTCCACAGTGGTACCCTCTACGGTGGTCTCGGTGGCGTGGACCTTGTCGAACTCCCACTTGCCGCTCAGCAGGTTATACCATGCGGTGATGTAGTAGGCAGGGGTCTCACTGAGCTTGTAGTAAGCGTAGCTCTCGTTCTCAAACAAGGCATCTGCGCCGGTGTAGGTGGTGGTGGATTCCTTGCCCTTCAGGGTAACGGTAATGTCGTAGCTGTCGGCATCGGTGACCTGCTTTGCATTCTTCAGCGCCCACGGGGTCAGCACCTTGACCGGGAAGGAAACGCCGGTGATGTCGGTGCCATCTGCGTTGACGTGGTAGGAACCGGCGACAAGCTTGCCCGCACGGGGCTTGTTCCTGGTGGCGCTGGTCACAGCGTCGATCTCAGATGCGTTGTCCACGCCGGCAGCCTTGTAGAAGTCGGCGTAGGGAATGTTCATCTGGACATAGCTGGAGGTCAGGCCGTTTTCCTGTTCCACCTCTTCCGCAGCGAAGGCCGGGACTGCCACAGCGCATACCAGCATAGCGGCCGCAAGCGCACCTGCAAATACTTTTTTCAATCTCATGGTAACACACCTCTATCTCAGTTCTGAAAAAACAGTTAGCTTTACCTAACAATCGATGCAAAAAAATGCAGGGGCAAAGCCCCTCAGATGGTTAGGCAAAACAAATTTACAAAGTAAAAATAGCACTCCCACCGGGTGTTGTCAAGCAGAAACCGGAAAGTTTGCAGAGGTGAATTTTTCGATGCAGGAAACGATCTGCATCCTCTATACCGCAAAGCCCTTGACCTTTTTGCCGGAGCGCAGTATACTTTTTATGTGGTTAGTTATATTTAACCACAAGGAGGTACAACATGATACAAGACGCATTCTGGGGGATATTGATCCCCTTTCTGGGCACAAGTCTTGGGGCGGGCTGTGTGTTCTTTTTGAAAAACTCTCTGCGTGACGGCATCCAGCGCGCCCTTACCGGCTTTGCCGCCGGAGTCATGGTGGCGGCATCGGTGTGGAGCTTGCTGATCCCGGCCATGGAGCAGGCCGCAGATCTGGGCAGGCTGGCATTTTTCCCGGCGGCAGCAGGCTTTTGGCTGGGCATCCTGTTTTTGCTGCTGCTGGACCATCTCATCCCCCATCTGCACCAGAACAGTTTGCAGGCCGAAGGCCCCAAAAGCCAGCTCCAGCGTACCACCATGATGGTTCTGGCGGTGACGCTGCACAACATCCCGGAGGGGATGGCAGTGGGCGTAGTCTACGCCGGATACCTTGCCGGAACTGCTCAGATCACTGCCGCCGGGGCGCTGGCGCTTTCCCTTGGCATTGCTATCCAGAACTTCCCGGAGGGTGCCATCATCTCCATGCCCCTGCGGGCGGAAGGAATGAAAAAAGGCCGGGCGTTCTGGGGCGGCGTACTGTCCGGCATCGTAGAGCCCATCGGGGCAGTGCTGACGATTCTGGCGGCAGGCATCGTGGTGCCAGCTTTGCCCTATCTGCTCAGCTTTGCCGCCGGAGCCATGCTGTATGTGGTGGTGGAGGAACTGATCCCGGAAATGTCGCAGGGGCAGCACTCCAACGTCGGCACGGTGTTTTTTGCGGTGGGCTTCAGCGTGATGATGGTGCTGGACGTAGCACTGGGGTGACGGTTGGAGTCCCCGAAAACGAAATCTCTTTCAAAATCTCCGAAAATGCCTAAACTCCTTGACAGGGGCAACAGTAGGGCGTATTATTTTGGCAGAAGGACCGCTGAGAAGCGGCTTTTTATAGAACGGAAAGTTAGCTTTATCTAACTTTCGCCATGAGAAATTGCTGGCCTGTCACCCGGAGCAGTGGGCGCATCTGGTAAAAAGCATTGCATTGTGAGCGGAAAATAGAAAGAAGGTGGCGTTATGTCATTTTTTGAAAACACCCGAAAGCCCGTAGGCCTTGGCGGGAAGATCATGGTTGCCATGATGAACTTTGGACACAGCGCAATGGCAGAATGGGGGCTGAGTTTTTTACAGCCTGCCCCGGATGCCATGGTGCTGGACTGCGGCTGCGGCGGTGGAGCGAACATGAAAACGCTGTTGAAACTGTGCCCCAAGGGCAAGGTGCAGGGCATCGACTACTCAGCCGTCAGCGTGGAAAAAGCGCGAAAGGTCAATGCCAGAGCCATTGCGGCAGGACGGTGTACCGTGCAGCAGGCGAGTGTGGCAGAGCTGCCGTTTGAAGCGGAGCAGTTTGATGTGGTGACCGCCTTTGAAACGGTCTATTTCTGGCCGGAGCTTGCGCAGAATTTCAGAGAGGTCTATCGGGTGCTGAAGCCCGGCGGAATCTTTTTCATCTGTAACGAAGCGAACGGCGAAACGACAAAAGACGACAGATGGACACAAATTATCAATGGGATGACCATCTATACGGATACTGCACTGAAAGAATATCTGGAAAAAGCAGGATTCTGTCAGATCCAAAGCCACAAAAACAAAAAGGGCTGGCTCTGCATTACGGCGCAAAAGCGGTGAAGTAGTGCAACCGTAACACTTGGAACAGTGAAGAGCATGGCGTGGTTTGCCTGCCGGAAAGCAGAATAAGGAGAACAGGAAGGAACCTATGAAATACAAAATCGAGAAAAACACCGTGCAAGAGACGCTGATCCTCCCACTGTATTCCCGGAAGCTGTGTACCGAGCTGTATCCGAACCTTTACCGGGACGAAACATCGGTTCGGCTGCTCGACCAGATCGACTACGACTTTTCAGAGGCAGAGAAAAATGCCCGCAGCCTGATGCAGCGCTTTGGTGCGCTGGAGGTCGCCATGCGGCAGAATGACCTTGCCTTTGAGGTGCGGGCGTACCTGAAAAACCACCCCTGCGCGGCAGTGGTCAATCTGGGCTGCGGGCTGGATAACACCGGCAGAGCCTGCGACAACGGCAGATGCAAGATCTACAATCTGGACTTCCCCGATGTCATTGCCCTGCGGCAGCAGCTTCTGCCTGCCGGGGAACGGGAGCAAAACATCCCCTGCGACCTGAAAGACCCCGTATGGTTTGGCAAGGTCGATGCCTCCGGTGGGGCGGTGTTCTTTGCCTCCGGGGTGTTCTATTACTTCCTGACCCGGCAGGTCCGGGAACTGGTGCGGGGGATGGCTGACACTTTCCCCGGCGGTGTGCTGGTCTTTGATGCTGCCAACCGTACGGCGGTGAAGATGATCGCCAAAACGTGGCTCAGGACGGCGAAAATCAAGGATGTGGGAGCATATTTCGCGGTTTCGGATGCGAAAAGCGAGCTTTCCCCATGGGACAGCCGTTTGCAAGTGTCCAGCCGGGGCTATATGCTGGGTTACAGCGACCTGAAAGACCCTTCCGTCAGCGGCTTTTTCCGCTTTCTTGCAAGGGTCGGGGACAACGGGATGAAAATGCAGATCGTGAAGATCGGATTTGGAGACAGACAATGAAGTATGCCGGGATGCCCTTTGGAATGTGGGTGCTGTTTGCCGGTTCCTTTCAAAAGCAGCTGACCGCTTACGATTTGAGCCTTGTAGTGGTTGTTTTGCAAAATTTTTATTCTTTACTTGATAACTGCATACGATAAAACCAAAGGGAGCTCTGCCCGGACATTCGTCCGTGACAGAGCCCCCCTTTTTTAGCTTTATAGAAAAACCATAAGTCATCTGCCACGGTCAACGGAGCAAGAACCACACGCCCAGCAGGAGCGCAAGGAAAATCAGGTTGGACAGGGTGAACAGCCCAAAATACTGCTTCTTCCCCTGTGGCAGCTCCCGTGCGATCTGCCGGTAGGAAATAAGACTGGCCATGGATGCGATCAAAGTGCCAAGACCACCCAGATTGGTACCGATGATGAGGGCTTGTGTCTCTGCCGTGAACCCGGACAGCAGCAGGGCGGCGGGAACATTACTGGTGACCTGCGAAGCAAGAACCGCCACCAGAACTTCCCGGCCGGTCAGAAACTCCTGCAGCCAGCCGGAAAAGGCCGGAATGCGCCCCAGATTGCCAATGAAGATGAAAAAAGCCACAAAGGTCAGAAGCAGGGAATAGTCCACTGCCCGTAAGGTGCGTGGGTCTGCAAAAAGAACGCAGACGAGCACAGCGGCAAAGGCAATGCCATAGGGCAGTACCCGGATCACGGACAGCAGGCAAACGGCAAACAGAACCAGATACAGCAGGATGATCCTCTGATCCCCTTGAGACGCAGAGGAAGAAACAAGCTCATCCACGGAAAGGGCGGCAGAGGCTTTCCGGCAGACCAGCGCTGCCCAAGCCAGCAGCAGGAGCAGAGAGACCAGGGTGTAGGGCAGCATAAGAAGCACAAATCCCCCGATGCTCATGCCGCTTTTTCCGTAAAGATAGAGGTTCTGCGGGTTGCCGATGGGGGTCAGCATGCTGCCAAGGTTTGCTGCAATGGTCTGCATACAGACCACCGGGATCAGAAGAGCACGGCGGACATCCGCTCCCAAACGGCTCAGGACCACGAACGTAAAGGGAACGAAGGTCAGCAGGGAAACATCGTTGGTGATGAGCATGCTTCCGAAAAAGCACAGCCCGACCAGTACTAGCGTCAGCTGAAAGGTGCTGTGGGTACGGGACAGCAATGCCCGTCCCAGTCCATCAAAAAAGCCCTGCCGCCGTAGCCCGGCCATGACCGTCATCAGGGAAAACAGGATCGCCAGCGTGCGCAGGTCGATGTAGCCGAGATACTGCGCATCCGGCGGAACAAAGAAGGCGGAGACAACGGCCAGCACAGCGGCTGCGGTGAGGACCGTTTCCTGCTGAATGAATTGTTTGAGTTTCATAGAGACACATCCTTGTAGTTGTAAAGGCTGCCCTGCTGCGATGCCGGGCGGCCTTTTTTCGTATTTCAGAGCAACAGCTCAAACGCCCCGATCATCAGCGGCATGGTCAGGATGGAAAGCAGCGTGCTCAGGACATAGATCGCGCTGGAATGAGAAGCATCCCGGTCATAGAGCTGTGCCATGGAGGTGACTGTTGCACAGGCGGGGGTAATGGCAGAAAGGTAGACCGTCATCAGGATGGACTTGCCGTCCGGGATCCAAAGAGATGCGTGAACTGCCCAAAGCAGCAGAACGATGACCAGCGGAACACCCAGCAGACGGAGGAACACAGGCAGATAGTTGCGCGGGGTGCAGAAAACCTTTTTGAGGGGGACATCCGCAATGGCCATGCCTGCCAGCAGCATTCCCATGGGGCCGATCATATTGCCGACACTGCTCAGTGTGCTGGTGATCGGGACAGGCAGCGAGACGTGCAGCAGGTACAGCAGCGCACCGGCTGCAATGGCGATCAGGTTGACATTGGTAAGGAGCTTGCGCCATTCCAGCCGGGCAGACCCCTGCAGGCAGGCGCTTGCATGGGTCCAAAGCAGTACCAGCTGTACAATGACAAAGGCGCAGGAGTAGACAACATATTCCTCCCCCAGCAGGGCCTGCACGATGGGGATGACCAGCGCGGCGGCATTGCTGTAAATGATATTGACCTGCTCCACGGCGTCCAGCTTGAGAGCTTTGCGGAACAGCGCATTCAGAAGCAGAAATACAACGTGCATTCCAACGGCGATGCCCATGGAATAAAGCAGCCCGGTGCGGATCTCCGGTGTATCCTTGATCTGAAAGGCGTTCAGAACGACACAGGGCATGACCAGATAGACAAAGACCACAGACAGCACCTTGCTGTCCGATGCCTTCAAAAGGCCGGTTTTCACAACGGCATATCCCATCAGCAGAACCAGAAATAGCTGTGCGATCTGCTGCATCAATAAAAGGCTGATTTGCATTTAGAACTCCTCTTTTGCAATTCGTTTTTGCAGCACCAATCCTACTCCATTGGCGGGGCATCGTCAAGAGAAAACAGAGAAAATGCGATTTGAATAAGAAAAAACGGACGGCTCCGCAGAACCATCCCCTATCGCAATTTTCAAAAATAGTGCCTATCAAAATGGCATATTTGCGATATGCAGTTTGCGGATGTTGCTTGTGCATTAAAAACGCAAACTGCTATAAAACTGGTATGATCAGACCTTCCGATACTTATATGCACCCTCCTGCCCGGGCAGCAGGAAAAAGATGTTCATAGCGCTGCCTGCTGCCACGCTCAGCGGAGCAAGAACCACACGCCCAGCAGGAATGCAAAGAAGATCGGGTTTTCGATGCACCGGCTGGCATAAGTGGAGAAGCGCGCCCGGCGGGTGGAGTCGAAGGTGTCCACGGCTTTCATCAGGCCAATGGTGCCCAAAGAACTGCTGTATCCGGCGCCTTTGCTGCATAAAAACGATGATACGACTGATTTCCGAAAAGATTGCATGAGATTTTATCAAAGTATTATTCTTTTGTGAATTTTAGCACTCTGTACTTGACAGTGCTAAAAATATGTGCTATAACTAGGCCGTGCTCAGGAGAGAGGGGCATGAGGGAGCCGCAAGGCTCCCGGGAAGACTCCGCTCCTGATGCACATCTCATAAATTTTTTACCCGACCCGAACGCCGGGATTGGAGGAATGATTTATGTTTATGCCGACTATTTTCCATGAAAACCTGTTCGATGATTTCTTTGACCCGTTCTGGAACGATGGTGCACTGGAGCGTGCGATGAACCGTGAAGAGCGTGAGACCTTCGGCAAGCGCGGTGCAAACATGATGAAGACCGATGTGAAGCAGACCAACGACGGCAGCTATGACGTTGCCGTTGACCTGCCCGGCTGCAAGAAGGAAGACGTTCAGATGGAGCTGAACGACGGCTACCTGACCATTCAGGCCGTCCGCAGCCACTCCAATGACGAGAAGGATAAAGAAGGCCGCTACCTGCGTCGTGAGACCTTCTCCGGCACCTGCGCCCGCAGCTTCTATGTGGGCGACGCCGTGAAGAAGGAGGACATCCACGCAAAGTTTGAGGATGGCATCCTGCACATCACGCTGCCCGCACCTCAGCAGCAGAAGGCTCTGCCTGTGAACCCGAACCTGATCGAAATTGAATAACTGTTATGTACCGGTGTAAAATACCGGTGCATAGGACTTGCCCCCGGAGAGCTGCCCAAAGGCTCTCCGGGGGCTTTTTGCGTTCCGGCATCTTTTTGGCAGGGAAAAGCATGGTGTGATCCGGATGGCATAGGGCAGGGGTCAGGCCCGGCTCCTTCATCGCCCGCGTTCCCCACGATATTCTCAGATGCTTCATATCAAAACCTCCATTCCATCTTTATGATCTGCAATTTCATCCCATGGTCGCCGACTTTGGCGAGAAGACGAAAGAATCCACTGCCGCTCTTGACAAAGAGTGGTTTTGTACTATGATTGTTGTACATACAACGATGCAGATACATCTTTTTGAGATAAGACCCGGAGGCTGTCTATGGATATTACCGATGAAAAATGAGAAGACCTTCCGTCCGGACCGGATATTCTCTTATTTCCGGGCCGAGTGGCTCCCGCTGGCCTTCGTGACCCTGTCGGGCCTCATCTATAACATCGGCCTGCTGGCCACCCCGTGGTTCGAGGGCCGTCTGGCCCAGTGTCTGGCGGACATCCTGAGCGGCAGCGAAACAGCGGCCCAAATGGCGCTGCTGGTTCTGGCCTATATCCTCGTCACCCTGTTGGTGCAGGCGTCGCGGTTCATCAAGCGCTTTTATGTCCGCCGCTTTGCCAACAACATCAACCGCCGGATGAAGGGCATCCTCTACGCCAATCTGGTGCGCCAGAGCCGGGTTTCGCTGGAAAAAGAGGGCGCCGGTGAGCTGATGACCAAGGCCATCTCCGATGTGGACGACTGCGTGGAGGGGATGCGCAAGTTCACCACCGAAGTCTTCGATACCGGCGTGGCGCTGGCGGGTCATGTGGTCATGCTGCTGGTGTACGACTGGCGGCTGGCTCTGCTGAGCCTGCTGTTCACGCCCTTCTCCTACGTCTGCGCGGCATGGATGAAAAAGCCGGTCCAGCGGGCCGGTGCGGCCTACAAAAAGGCGGCGGGCGCACTGAGTGCCGCCACCCTCGACCGCGCCCAGAACGCCGTGACTTACCGCATCTACGGCTGCGAAAACGCCCGCGTGGAGCGGTACGAAGAGGCACTGGATACCTACGAAAAGACGGCAGTGAAGAGCAACGTGTGGCAGTCGGCCCTGCCGCCGCTCTATCTGGCGGTGTCGGAGGCAGGCGTACTGTTCATTTTGTGGTTCGGCGCAAAGAATGTCCTCGGCACCGGCTGGCGTGTGTGGGACATCGCGGCCTTTACCACCTTCCTTTCCTGCTTCACCAAGCTGGTGGTCAAATCCTCCAAGGTGGCCAAGCTCTTCAACGCGGTGCAGAAGGCCGAAGTCTCCTGGAAGCGCATCAAACCTCTGATGAAGTCGCCGGAGCAGCTGGACGCGCTGGATGTCCCGGCGGCAGAAGATGTGACCCTCAGGAACCTCTCCTTCGCCTACGGCGACACCCTCATCTTCTCGGGTCTGAGTCTGACAACCCATCCCGGCGACATCATCGGTGTCACCGGCCCGGTGGCCTGCGGCAAATCCACCTTTGGCCGGGTCTTCCTCTGCGAGGCCCCCTATGAGGGCTCGGTGCAGTTTGGCAGAAAGGAGTTCTCTGCTCTGACCCCGCGTCAGATTTCGGCCACCGTCGGCTATCTGGGCCACGACCCGGAGCTGAGCGCCGATACGGTGCAGAACAATGTCCTCTGCGGCAGCAAGCAGGACGCCATGCCCTATCTCGCCGCTGCTGCGCTGAAAGGCGAGGTGCTGGCGATGGAGAACGGCCTCGATACCGTCATCGGCAGCAGCGGCACCCGTCTTTCCGGCGGACAGGCCCAGCGTCTGGCGCTGGCCCGGACGCTGGCCCATCCGCGCCCTGTCCTCATCCTCGACGACCCGTTCTCGGCCCTTGACCGGGACACGGAGGATATGGTCTTTGCCGACCTGCAGGAATATGCCAGGGATAAGGTCGTCTTCCTCATCTCACACCGCCTGTACCACTTCCCGCAGATGCAGAAGATCGTCTTTATGGACGGAGGAAAGACCACCGTCGGCACCCATGAGGAGCTGATGGCGTCGGTTCCGGTCTACCGTCAGCTGTACGAAAGCCAGACAGGAGGGAAACAGCATGGAGAGCAGGCGTAAAAATGGTGTGTTTGAGGCTATCCGGATGGCCGCCGTGACCCACCGCCTTCTCACAGCGGGGACCGTCCTGTGTGCGGCGGCATCGGTGGCGGCGTCTCTGGTGCCGCCGCTGCTGCTGGCCCGCATCATCGACGGGCTGACGGCAGGACTTCCGCTGACATTCCCTGCGGTGCTTCTTTATTTCGGCAGTCTGGCGCTGGAAGGGATGCTCTCCTCGGCGCAGGAGAGCCTGCTGGTGCTCTTCGGCCAGAAAATGACCCACGCCCTGCGCTCTGAAATGTCCCGGAAGCTGACCAAGCTTCCCGCCAGCACGCTGGCAGGGCAGAACCCCGGCGAGGTGGCCGCGCGCTTCTCGGGCGATGTGGATACGGTGGAAGCGCTGTTCACCTCCGGCATCATCAGCATGGCGGCGGACGCCTGCCGCATCCTCTCCATCATGGCGGTCATCGCCGTGAAGAATACCGGCCTTGCGCTGATCTTGCTGCTGGTGCTGCCGCTGTTCGCCGTGTTCACCCGCCATGTGCAGACGCGGATGCTGGCAGCGCAGCTGGATAACCGCCGGGCGGTCGCCGCTGTGTCCGGCCAGGTCCCGGAAACACTGCACAACATCCGCACCATCCGGGCTCTGGGTCTGGAAGACTACATGGAGCGCCGCTATGACCGGTGCATCGGCGAAAGCTATGCCGCGATGGAGCGGACGAATTTTTACGATGCGATCTATTCGCCCGTTGTGCTGGCGCTGAATGCCGCCGTCGTCGGCATCGTCATGCTCCTCTCGGCTTCCGGCAATGCGGCTGTCCTGACGTTGTTCGGGATGTCGGTCGGCACCTCGGTGGCCATCATCAACTACATTTCCCGCATCTTTGCGCCCATCGAGAGCCTTGGCATGGAGATACAGACCATCCAGTCGGCGATGGCGGGCGTCAGGCGCATCGACGCCTTCCTTGACCAGCCGGAACGCACCATTCCCAAGGAGCGGGAGACCTCTGCCCGGGGCGATGTGGTGCTCTCTCATGTGACCTTCGGTTACGGCGAAAAGCACGTCTTGAACGATTTTTCCATGACCGTCAAGCAGGGCGAGCAGGTGACGCTGGTGGGCCGGACGGGTGCCGGAAAGAGCACAGTCTTCAAGCTGCTGCTGGGACTTTATCACCCGGAAGCCGGGTCGGTGACCATCGGCGGCGTGGATGTGGCGGACATCACGGACGCTAGGCGCCGCACCTGCATCGGCTGTGTGGAACAGCAGTTTGCCCGCGTGCCGGGTACGGTGCTGGAACAGATCACGCTGGGCGACCCCGGCATCACCGAAGAGATGGCAAGGAACGCCGCGAAGCTTGCCGGTCTGGATGCCGCCATCCAGACCCTGCCGAACGGCTATGATACGGTGTGTACGGACGGGATGTTTTCGCAGGGCGAGTGGCAGCTTCTGTCCATCGCCCGCGCCGCAGCGGCAGACCCTGCCGTGCTGCTGCTGGACGAGATAACGGCCAACCTCGATGCTGAGACCGAGGCCCGTGTCCTTGAAGCACTTCGCCGCGCGTCCGAAGGACGCACGGTGCTCTCCGTCTCCCACCGCATCTATGAGAACCTCGGCGGCCGGACGGTAGAGGTCAGGACGCAAAACGCATAAGAAAAAGTGAAAAATGAAACAAGAAAAAGCTTACTATCATCTGCCCGGCTCGTTCGAGTTCTACGAGCTGTACCGGGAGTTCCTGCCCCTGTTCCGGGCGCACAGAGAATACTTTTATGACTGGTGCGACATCGGCTCCATCTACGGCGCACCGGCCGACTGTGTCTGGGGCGGGGGACGGGCTGGCTTCGGGGAGCATGATCCCAAAGAAGTCCTTGCCCTGACGCGGGAATACGGCATCTCGGCGCGGCTGACCTTCAGCAACTCGCTCCTCCGGGAGGAACACCTTTCGGATAAAAAGTGCAACGCTCTCTGCGCCCTGTTTGAGCAGGAAAACCCGGTACAGAGCGGCGTCATCGTCCACTCGGAGCTGCTGTTGGACTATCTGAAAACACACTATCCGCAGCTTTATTTCGTGTCCTCCACGACCAAGGTGCTGACAGAGTTTCAGCAGCTCCGGGCGGAGACGGCCCGGGAGGAGTTCCGCTATGTGGTGCCGGACTTCCGGCTGAACAAAGCCTTTGGAGAGCTGGACAGTCTGCCGCAGGCGCAGAAAGAAAAAGTGGAATTTCTCTGCAACGAGTGCTGCTGGGTCGGATGCCGGGACAGAAAGCGCTGCTATGAGAATGTCAGCCGAAAAAATCTCGGCGAAGCCTGTCCCGACCACATCTGTCACGCACCGGGTGCGGAGGAAGGCTACCGCTTCTCGAAGGCGATGGAAAATCCGGAGTTTATTGGCATCAGGGACATTCGGGATGTCTATATGCCGATGGGATTTTCCAACTTCAAGATCGAGGGCCGGGGCCTGGGCAGTGCGCTGGTACTGGAATTTCTGCTCTACTACATGACAAAACCAGAATACCAGCTGCATGTCCGGGAGGCCATCTATCTGGACAATATGCTCGACCTGTTCTGAGGAGCCGCACGACGGCTGCGACGAGCCGGATGACACCGGGCAGAACGCCAAGAACGGCTATCGGAAAGGCGTGGGCGGATCAATAAAACAAGGGCTGCTGTACAACACGGTACAGCAGCCCTTTGCAGTTATTTCCGACTCGTCAGCTTGTTCAAAAACATCACGGCCAGCACGATGACGCCGATGACCAGCACGATGCTCACCATCCCGATGACCATGATGGGCAGAGTCGTCATCCACGAAGTAAGATGCAGCATATCAGTCCCTCCTTTAGCTCAGCAGGGTCAGCAGCAGTCCGCCGGCGATGACAGAGGCTATCTGGCCCGAGACGTTGACACTGATGGAGTACATCAGCAGGAAATTCTGGTTGTCCTCCTCGAGGCCCAGCTTGTTGACGACGCGGCCGCTCATGGGGAAGGCCGAGATGCCGGCTGCGCCGATCATGGGGTTGAGCTTTTTGCCCTCCGGGAGGAAGAGGTTCGTCAGCTTTGCGAACAGCACACCGCCGGCGGTGTCAAACACAAAGGCCACGAGGCCCAGCGCAAGGATGAGCAGAGTGTCGGGCCGCACGAACTTGTCGGCGGTCATCTGGCCGGCCACGGTCAAGCCCAGCACGATGGTGATGAGGTTTGCGAGGACATTCTGCGCCGTTTCACTCAGGGTGTTCAGCACACCGCACTCCCGCAGCAGGTTGCCGAACATCAGAAAGCCCACCAGTGCTACGCTGGCCGGAGCCACGAGCCCGGCGATGATGGTCACGACGATGGGGAACAAGATCTTAGTCAGCTGGCTGACACTGCCCTTCTGGTAGGGCATCCGGATGCGGCGTTCCTTCTGGGTGGTCAGCAATTTGATGACCGGCGGCTGCACGATGGGGACCAGCGCCATGTAGCTGTAGGCCGCCACCATGATGGCTCCGAGGTACTGGGAGTGCAGGACGTTGGCCACGAAGATGGCCGTGGGGCCGTCTGCCGCGCCGATGACGGCGATGGAAGCGGCGTCCTTCAAGTCGAAGAAGAAGCCCGCGAGGAAGAGGGTGAAGAAGATGCCGAACTGCGCCGCTGCGCCGAAGAGCATCAGCCACGGCTTCTCGAGCAGCGGGCCGAAGTCGATCATCGCACCGATGCCGATGAAGAGCAGCAGGGGGAACAGCTCGTTGGACATTCCGGCCTCAAACAGAGCCGAGATGGGGCCGACGGTGTCGCCCTGCGTGATAGCGCCCGATAAGGGCAGGTTGACGAGGATGGCTCCGAAGCCCATGGGGAGAAGCAGGCTCGGCTCCATCTTTTTTGCGATGGCAAGGTAGATGAGCAGGGCGCCGATGCCCCACATCACCACCATCTGCCAGGTCAGGTTCCCGAAATTGGAAAAGAGACTGGCGAATGCGTTCCAGAAATCCATGTCATTGCCTCCTTTGAAATCTGCGGTGCAATGACGAAAAAAGAGACTTCCGCCACAGCACCAATTACTGTGACAAAAGTCTCAAGCGAACACATGACATCGGGCATTTCTGCCGTGTTGACGCTGCCATGCAGCGCTCCCATAAGGTGGAGCGCCCTTTACTCCCTTTTATCCAATTCTATTAAACCAGAATATGCGAAGCCTGTCAAGAAATGTGCGGGACTTTTAGCTGAATCTTAGGGGGGACTCTGAATATAGAGTGAAAAAAGAGGCTGAAGAGTATGAAAATGCTTTTTGCACTTTATTCTTTTACAACGGCCGCCTTCTCGATGCCATAGCGGGCAAAGAGGGGGAGGGCCTCCGGTGGGACCGTCTCACCGCTGACCACGATGGGGATAGCAGGCGGGCAGGAGACCGCCGGTGCAGCGCAGATGCGGCCCACGGCCTCGGCGGCAGGGATCATCTCCTGCGGTGCAAGGACAGCTTCCCGGATGGTGAAGCGGCGGGGCTGTGCCTCAAGCGCCCCGGCCAATGCCGCGAAAGCGGCAGGATCGTCAGCCGTAACGGAGACATCGGCAGCAGGGGCCTCATCGCAGATGGCGTGCAGGGCCGTTTGCAGGCAGGCAAACTCTGCCGCAGAACTCTCAGCGGAAGGCATCAGCACGACGTAACGGGGGTCGGCATACTCGCACTCCACACCCCGTTCCCGCAGAGCCTGCGCCAGCTGCTGGCCAGAAAGGCCCAGCGCGGCGGCGTCCAGCGTCAGCTTGAGGGGCTCACGGTGCGCCCCGGTGAGGGGGAGTGCCAGCCCGGGCCGGAGGGTATCCAGCTCCCGGCAGAGCATCCCCAGCCGCCAGCGGCAGACGTCCAGCTTCTCCCGGAAGCTGTCGGCCAGAACCGCGTTGGCGGCGTCCAGTGACTGCAAAATGAGATAAGAGGGGCTGGTGGAGCCGAAGAGAGCCAGCGCATTGCGCACCGCGGCCTCGTCGGCCTGCACGGATGGCCCAAGATGCAGATACGCACCGCCCGTGAGGACGGGCAGGGTCTTGTGAGCCGAGTCACAGCAGAGGTCCGCGCCCAGCTGGATGGGGTGGCGGCTGCCCTCCTTCAAAAAGTGGAGATAGGCACCGTGAGCGTTGTCCACCAGAAGGGGCAGGCCGTGGGCGTGGCATACCGCCGACAGCCCCGCGACATCCTGCACGAAGCCCAGATAGTCCGGGCTGGTAAGGTAGACGCCGAAGGGCGTGCGGCCCTCGGCGGACAGCTCGTCCAGCGCAGAAGAGAGCGCCTCCGGCTCCACAGGGCAGGTGCAGAGCGCCCCGGCGGCGTCCGGCGCAGGCCAGAGCCACTGGATGTCGAAGTCCAGCAGAGCTGCCGCGTAGAGCAGGGCTTTGTGGGCATTCCGCGCCGCCAGCAGGACAGGCCGGCCTGCCTTTGCGGGCCGCATTTGGAGCGCAAGGTGGAGCATGGCCCGGATGCACTGGCTGCTGCCCTCGGTGCTGTAATAGGTGCGGGCGGTGCCGAAGAGCTGCGTGGCGTTGGCCTCGCTCTGAGCGATGATGCCCTCGGCTTCGTACAGCTCGTCTGCGCCCGCAATTTCGGTGATGTCAAGCTCTTCACAGCCCAGCGGGCCGCGGCCCTTGTGGCCCGGCATATGCATCCGGGTCGTGCGCTGCTGGGCGTAGCGACGGACAAAATCGACGACAGGAGTGTTCATGGTTTTATTCGCAGGCTTCGCCGTCTGCGCAGGCGTTGCAGGTGCCGCCCAGCTCGATGGGAACTTCGATGCCCTGAGCTGCCAGCTCCTGGTTCTCAGCAACTTTTATCATGATGGCGCACTCGACACGCTTCTTGAACAGCTCACAGCCGTACTCGTAGACGCCGGTAATGCTGCCGGTGGCGTGGTAGGCGTTGGCTGCACAGCCGCCGGAGCAGTAGAGCTTGGCCCAGCAGTCCTTGCACTCGGGGCGGGCGTAGGCGTTGCAGTGCTTGAACTCATCCCGCACGGCGGTGTTGGTGACGCCCTTCCAGATGTCGCCCATCAGGTACTTGGGGTCGCCGACGAACTGGTGGCAGGGGTAGAGGTCGCCCCAGGGGGTGACGGCCATGTACTCGGTGCCGGAGCCGCAGCCGGAGATGCGCTTGTAGATGCAGGGGCCGCCGGTGAGATCGATCATGTAATGGTAGAAGGTAAAGCCGCGGCCCTCGCGGTCGCGCTTGATCATCTCCTTGGCGAGGATCTCGTACTGCTCCTTCAGGATGGGCAGGTCCTCGGCGGTGAGGGCGCTGGGGTCGGTGGGCTTGGTGACGACAGGTTCCATGCTCAGCTCCGTGAAGCCGAGGTCGGCCATGTGGAAGATGTCGTTGGTGAAGTCGGTGTTGTAGTGGGTGTAGGTGCCGCGCATGTAATAGTTCTTGTCGCCGCGCTTTTTCACGAACTCCTGGAACTTCGGCACGATGGCGTCATAGCTGCCGTGGCCTGCGTAGTCCTTGCGGAAGCGGTCATGGACTTCCTTGCGGCCGTCGAGGCTCAGCACGACGTTGTGGCACTCCTTGTTGCAGAAGTCGATGACATCGTCGTCGATGAGCATCCCGTTGGTGGTCATGGTGAAGCGGAAGTTCTTGTTGTGGATCTTCTCCTGCTCGCGGCAGTAGGCGACGAGCTTTTTGACCATGTCGAAGTTCATCAGAGGTTCACCGCCGAAGAAATCGACCTCGAGGTTGCGGCGGGTGCCGGAGTTCTCGATGAGAAAGTCCATGGCCCGCTTGCCTACCTCAAAGCTCATCAGGGCGCGGTCACCCTGATAGCGGCCCTGCGAGGCGAAGCAGTAGGAGCAGTTGAGGTTGCAGGTGTGGGCGACGTGGAGGCAGAGCGCCTTGACCACGGTCTGGCGGTTCTTGAAGTCGAACGCCATGTCCTTGTAGACGTCGGGAGCCCAAAGCTTGCCGGCGGCTTCCAGAGAGGCCACGTCCTCGAGGCACTGGCGCAGGTCGGCCTCGGTGACGTCGGGGCGGTCGGCATACTTTGCCAGCATGGCGGCCACGATCTCGTCGGCAGAGTGTTCTTTGTACATCGCAATGACGTCGTAAGCCACGTCGTCCACGACGTGGACCGAGCCGCTGCAGCTGTCCAGCACGATGTTATATCCGTTCAGTTGATACTGATGTACCATTTCATTCTCCAATCTATAATTGCCATAAAAAAATGCCGCCCTGCAAAGGCGGCATAGGGTCTGCAATGATTACTTATTGCTGTTCTCGCACTTCTGGTTTGCGACGCCGCAGGAGGTCTTGCAGGCAGACTGGCAAGAAGTCTGGCACTCGCCGCAGCCGCCGGTCACGACGCTCTTGGTCAGGTCACGAGTAGCGATAGTCTTAATACGTTCCATAGTTGAAAACCTCTCTAAGCTCCAAAGTTTTGCATACAGCTCTCTGTATACAGTGTTATCTTTATGTATGATAACACGATGTGCGGATTCTGTCAAGATTTCGCGGGTAGGTTTTTATCCCAGCGGCTGATACTTTTTCAGGATGGTATGCAGCCCCAGCTCCCGGGCGCGGGCCAGCAGGTAGCGGTAGCGGCACAAAAGCGCCTGCCGCTCGTAGATGCGCTGCTCGATGAGGTCGGAGTCCACCTCGAGGTCGAACATCATCGCGTTCCGCCGCAGGCAGAACAGGCACTCTTTCAGCTCTTCTTCCAGCTCGGGGTGGTAGCGCTCGTGCTCGTTGTCGCGGGGGATGCGGGACGAAAGCAGAGTCTGGGTGGTCTTGGATGGGGTTTGCAGCATAAGGCGTCCTCCTTTATTAACAAGTAGAAAATCAGGTACACCTTATTGTATGGTGCGGAACGTGCAGAAAATGCCACAAGAGAGTGCAGAAGAAATTGCTTCTGCACGGTCAGGCGTCGGCTTCTCTGAATTGCTCGAAAGTACGTCTGAATCGCGGCTTGCAAGAAAAAAGTACAACTTTTTTCAAAAATCTGCTTGACAAAACGCGCAAAGGCGGCTATAATAGCACACGTTGACCGGCTCAATGCCGCGAAACACAACAGGATATTGGGGATTTGCATAGTGGTAGTGCGGTAGACTCTGACTCTACTTGTGGGAGTTCGATTCTCTCATCCCCAACCAGAAAGCCATCTGATTCGTTCAGATGGCTTTTTTGTTTTATCTCTCGGTGCGTTTTTGGGCCGGTGCGACACAAAGCTCTGATTTTTTCTCGCCTGCCGGGGCTATACTGTTTCTTGATGCAACAGGGTATGCAACAGGGCAATACGGAAGATAGGAGCCAGGCAAATGAGCATTTGGGACGCATTCGGCAAAGGACGGTATAAGGGCTTCTCCCGGGAGGCGGGGCAGCTGCTGGATAAGGCGGTGGAGCTGGCCGGAGGGCTGGGCTGCAAAAAGGCAGACACCGGCCACCTGCTGTGGGCGATGCTGCAAGCGGACGGCGGCCCGGCGGCTCGTTTTCTGGCCGGGAAGAACATCTCGGAGCTGGAAGTGCGGCGTCAGCTGTCCGCCGGGCGGGATGGTTCGGTCACCAGGCTTGCCCGGGGCGATATGGCGGCGGACCTGCGCCGGGCGATGGACTACGCCATCATCGGAGCGCAGAACGCCCACCTGAGCCGGGCCGAGCCGGAGCATCTGCTCTGCGCCATGCTGGAAGACACCGACTGCGCTGCCGGGGTCATGCTGGCATCCATGGGTGTCCAGCTCACCGAGGCGGTGCGGGAGTGCCGCCAGCTTTCAGGGCAGTTCATTCTGCCGATCCAGCCGCGCTCGGCATCGTCGCTGCCGCGGGGGAGCCGGGCCAGCGACAAATACTGCCGCGATTTGACCCGCCGGGCGGCGGACGGCGAGCTGGACCCGGTGTTCTGCCGGGAAAAAGAGCTGGACCGGATGGTAGAGATCTTATGCCGCCGCCAGAAGAACAATCCCTGCCTTGTGGGGGAACCGGGCGTGGGCAAGACCGCGCTGGCCGAAGGGCTTGCCCAGCGCATCGCCGACAAGCAGGTACCCCGGATGCTCCAGGGGCGGCGTCTGCTGGCGCTGGACATGGCCAGCCTCGTGGCTGGTACGAAGTACCGCGGCGACTTTGAAGAGCGGTTCAAGAACCTGCTGGAAGAACTCGTCCGGGACGGCAGCGCCATCCTCTTCGTGGATGAGTTCCACACCATCGTCGGTGCCGGTGCGGCAGAGGGGGCCATCGACGCGGCCAGCATCTTAAAGCCGGTGCTGGCCCGGGGCGAGCTGCAGCTCATCGGCGCGACGACGAATCAGGAGTTCCGCACCCACATCCAGAAGGACGCCGCCCTCGAGCGCCGCTTTGGCCGCGTCCAAATCGAAGAGCCTACGCCGAAGCAGGCTGTGGATATACTGGAAGGTCTGGCACCCCGCTACGAGCGGTATCACGGAGTCCGCCTGCCCAACGAAGCCCTGCGGGAGGCCGTGGAGCTCTCGGTGCGGTATCTGCCGGGGCGCTGTCTGCCGGATAAGGCCATCGACCTCGTGGACGAAGCCTGCGCGGCGGTGCGCATCCGGGCCGAGCGGGAAGGGGAGAAAGACCCCGTCCTCAGCCGGAAGGAAATTGCCCGGGTGGTGGCGCAGGCCAGCGGCGTCCCGGCAGAACGGGTGGGCGAAAAGGAGCGGGAGCGGCTTGCCCGCCTCGAAGAGCGCCTGAACGCCGAAGTCGTGGGCCAGAGCCGGGCTGTCGCTGCCGTGGCCGGGGCCATCCGGCGCAGCCGCACCGGGCTTGGGGAGCCTGGCCGGCCGATCGGTGCGATGCTCTTCCTCGGGCCGACCGGTGTCGGTAAGACTGCGCTGGCAAAGGCGCTGGCGGAGAGCTGGTTCGGCAGCGAGAAAGCTCTGCTCAAGTTCGATATGTCGGAGTATCAGGAGCAGCACACCGTAGCGCGTCTGCTGGGTGCGCCTCCGGGCTATCTGGGCCACGACGAGGGCGGTCAGCTCACTGAGGCCGTCCGCCGCCGCCCCTACAGCGTGGTACTCTTTGACGAAATCGAAAAGGCGCACCCGGATATTCAGAATGTGCTCCTGCAGATGCTCGAGGACGGCCAGCTGACCGATTCCATGGGCCGCAAGGCGGATTTCCGCAATACCATCGTCCTGCTGACCTCCAACCTCGGCGCACGATTCCTCGCCGGGCAGAGCGCACCGCTGGGCTTCGGGGCGGGAAGTGAAGCTGCCTTTGAAAAGCAGTCGGAAGCCGCCGTTGCCGAGGCGAAAAAGTGGTTCCGGCCGGAGTTGGTGGGCCGTCTGGATGAGCTCATCGTCTTCCGTCCGCTGGAGGAGCAGAGCCTCTGCTCCATCGCCGAAAAGCTGCTGGGCCAGCTGGAAGAGCGTGCTGCCCGCAGCGGCTATCAGCTGACCCACACGGCCCGGGTCGGCCCGGCGCTGGCGGCAAAAGCACATTCGCCCTATGGCGCGCGAGAGCTGCGCCGACAGGTAGACCGGGCCGTGGAGCAGGCTTTCGCCGACCAGATCGCCTCCGGAAGTGTGAGCCTCGGACAGCACTGGACGGCAGACTGCGCCGAGGACGGCACGATCGTGGTGCAGGAGACGCAGACGGCGGGTGTCGGCTGAAAAGCTCTTGCATCTGCTCTGGTTTTCCGCTATGATAGAGGGCAGGAACCACCAGAGGAGGAAGCCGAATGCGCTATCTGTTTTTGCTCAATCCCACCGCAGGCAAGCGGGACTGCACTGCCGAGCTGGCCCCGGCCATCCAGGCAGCAGCCCAGCGGGCGGGCATCCCGCCGGAAAAAAGGAAGGTCGTTGTGACCCAGTACGCGGGCTATGCCCGGGAGCTGGCCGCTGAGGCGGCGCACACCGCGCAGGCCGACGGTGAGCCGGTGCGCATCTGGACAGCGGGCGGCGACGGCACCTTCAACGAAGCGCTGACCGGGGCGCAGGGGTGCAGCCTCGCGGCAGTGGGGTGTCTGCCCTTTGGCAGCGGCAATGATTTTCTGCGCACCTACGGCACGCGGGAAGAGTTCAATGACCTCGACGCCCAGCTGGCGGGCGGCGAGGTGGACATTGATCTGATGCAGACCGACCTCGGCCTTTCGGCGACCATCTGCGCCGCCGGGCTCGATGCACAGGTGGCTTACGGCATCCCGCAGTTCCGGCGCATCCCGTTCTGCGGCGGCGAGATGGCCTATGCACTCTCCATCGTCAAGCAGCTCTGCGGCCACATCGGCCGGAACGTGACCTTCACCATCGACGGCGAGGAGCTGACGGTGGACTGCCTGATGTGTGCCGTCTGCAATGGCCGCACCTATGGAGGCGGTTTTTATGCGGCCCCCGAGGCTCAGCCCGACGACGGCTGGCTGGACGTCTTCATCATCCGCAGGGTGAGCCGCCTGACGATCGCCCGCCTGCTGGGGATGTACAAGAGCGGCAGGCACTTCCGGAACGGTGAGCTGACGGAACAGGCGAAGCCCTACTTCATCTACCGCCGGGCCAAGCGCATCTCCCTGCGCCCGGCAGACGGACGCGGCCCTATCGTGGCGACCGCTGACGGTGAGTGCGCTCCCTGCGACGCCATCACCGCCCAGCTCAAGCCGCTGGCCGGGCGCGTCCTGCTGCCCAAACCGGCCTATGAGCGGTTCATGGCCCAGCGGGCCAGCGTGTAAAATGAAAGGATGAGAAGCGCCCCGCACGTTTCTTTAGGGGCTCATCGGAGGATCAACAAAGGCGGCGGCTTTCCTTGTCAAGGGAAGCCGCCGCCTTTTCCGTTATCTTACAGCCTGTTTCAGCTGCTCCAGGTCATCCGCATCCGGGTGAGAAAGAGCCTTGTCAAAATTCTCGATCATGGCATCCAGATTGGGCAGATGGATCGGCTGCTTTTTCATCTCTTCGTACCGCTGACGTACGGACATCGGCATTTTGCCCTGACACATATAGCAGCCGAAAACAGTGTTGCTCTTGTCCAGAGAATGCTCCGTCTTTTTCAAGATCTTATCAAAGTATTCTTTGCTGCCGCCGAAGCCGGCAGTGCCAAAGAGAAAGATGTTTTTGCCGTGCAGCTGCTTCAAAAAGTCCGAAGTGCTTTCATCGGCATTTCCCTTGTCCGTCCAGAAGCCCACATAAAGGGTGTCCGCTTCCATGGCGGCAGGATCCGGGATGCCGAAATAATCGCAGCCTTCCTGCGGCAGGCAGTCGTGCAGCGTATCTGCCAAGATTTTTGTGTTGCCTGTTTTGCTGCTGTATACGATCGCGTAACTCATAGCTTCTCCTTTGTGAATGTCTTTTTGTTAAGTATATCGTGATTTTTTGCCGGGTAGGTTTATGCATTTTTTGCTTCTTTTTCTCGCAAAGCATCATAAACACAGCGGGTCCCCTGATGTGCCATCAGCCCGCCCAGACACTTCTTGTTGCAGCGGAGACAGCGGTGGATCTGTTCCGCCTGCCCGTTTTTCAGCTTGTTCACCCAATCCGGGTCTGCCAGAAGCTGACGGCTCATGGCGGCGCACTGGATGCGTCCGCTGGCGAGCTGCTGCTCCACAAGATCCGGGTCGTTCAGACCACCGACACCACAAATGGGCAGCTCGGTGTACTGCCGCACCTCATCGCAGAATTTGAGGAAGCATCCCGGCTGGCTGAAATAGGGATGATCGGCGGGCGGGATGGTGTTTTCCAATGCGGAATGGTTTGCCAGCGTTACATGGAAGCTGGTCACACCCGCCTGCTCCAGCAGCGGAACGAACACCGGCAGTTCTTCTTCTACCACACCGGCATTGCCAAAGTGCGGGTTTTCCTGCCGGACGGCCAGCTTGTAATCAATGGGCATCCCCGGAACCGCCGCATGGACAGCCGAGACCGCTTCCGCCGCAAAACGGGCGCGGTTTTCTGCGCTGCCGCCGTATTCATCGGTGCGGTGGTTGAAGATGGCCGAACTGAAGCTGCCGCACATCCGGTCGCCATGCACCTGCATCATATCAAAACCGGCCTGTTTTGCCAGCACTGCCGCTTTTCCAAACCCGCTGATGATCTCATGGATCTTCCGCTGAGACATATTGGTAATGTACGGTGCCACTTCTGCATTCAATTTTTCCCGTAGCTGATCCGGGGTGATCTTCTTCAGCAGGACGCCGGGAATGTATTTGAACATCGCCAGCAGGTTGGAATCGCTCTGGTGCAGCTGGGCACAGACTTTGCAATCCGCATCATGGGCGATTTTCACGACCTGCTGGTAGAATGCAAAGCCTTTGGTGTCAAATAGAGATTTTTCAAATTTGCTTTTGCCCACCGGGACATCGCCCACGATGATCATGGCACAGCCGCCCTGTGCAATGGCGCGGATCTTTGCAAGGTATTCTTCATCCGACAGCCCGAATGTTGTCGGCGCAAAGATGATGCGGTTTTTCAGTTGCATCCCACCATAATGGATCGGACTCAGGATCGTTTCGTACATCATTTACACACTTTCTTTTGTACTGCTTTTTGCAGTAATGTCAGCAGCAGCTGCCGCTCCTGCGCTGTCAGTCCGCCCAGGCTCTGCGCATCCCAGTCGATAAAGACCTGATGACAGACCACAAAGGCGTTTTCACCCCTCTGGGTCAGCTTCAGGTGGTAGCTGCGCCCATTCTTTTCTTTCGTCAGAAAGCCGTCTTCGGCCAGCTTGTTCAGGCTGCGCTGGGAGTGGCCCCAATCCAGATGAAGAGCTTTGGTCAGTTCCGAAGGCGTACAATCCGGATGCTTTCCTACATAAATGACAAAATATATCAGCCCGAAGCTCAGACCCAGTTCCTGTAACCGCTGGGTCGTGTAAGCAGCAAACTCTCTGTGCAGGGTCAGAATGCAGGAAGATACCGTGGATGGCTCCATTTCGTCAACTCCTTCTGCGTTTGAATGGAAAGCATTATAGCACTGTTACTTGACAAAGTCAAGCGCTTTGACTGCACTGTGTTTCGGGCGAAAATATGAAGGTGGACCGGAATTGCCCAAATAGAGAGATGATCCCCTTATCGTTTAACGCACTGGTCTTATGACGGGTGCGTTTTTTGTTATCTGAAAGGCAGATGGAGCGTACATTGTTCGTACATGTTGAGGGCAAAAAGAACATGGCTCATGGAAAGGACATAAAAACTTAACAAAGAAATTTGCAAAACCCCTTGATTTTTGACTCCAAGATGAGTACAATACACTTAGCACTCAATGAAAAGGAGTGCTAAAGAACCGGAAGGGCGCAGCCCCCCGGGGACATAAAACAGTTTATCTTTTATATTTATAATAGGAGGGCAAGAACGATGAAGATCATTCCTCTTGCAGACCGTGTTGTTATCAAGACTGTTGAGGTCGAGGAGACCACCAAGGGCGGCCTCATCCTGACTGGCAGCGCGAAAGAGAAGCCCCAGGTGGCACAGGTCGTGGCCGTTGGCCCCGGCGGTGTCGTGGACGGCAAGGAAGTCAAGATGACTGTCAAGGTGGGCGACAAGGTGCTCACCAGCAAGTACTCCGGCACCGAGGTCAAGGTGGACGGCGAAGAATGCACCATCGTGCGTCAGGCCGACATTCTGGCCATCGTGGAGTAAGCGTCTTTCCCTTACACTGGATAATCAAGCATTTACGAAGGAGCGATAAAATATGGCTAAGCAGATCAAGCAGGGCGAGGAAGCCCGCAAGGCACTGTGTGCCGGTATCGACACTCTGGCAGATACTGTTAAGATCACCCTCGGCCCCAAGGGCCGCAACGTGGTGCTGAGCAAGAAGTTCGGTGCCCCCGTCATCACCAACGACGGTGTGACCATCGCAAAGGAGATCGAGCTGAAGGACGAGTTCGAGAACATGGGCGCACAGCTGGTGCGTGAGGTCGCTACCAAGACCAACGACGCCGCAGGCGACGGCACCACCACCGCGACCGTTCTGGCACAGGCTATGGTCACCGAGGGCATGAAGAATGTCACCGCCGGTGCAAACCCGATGGACATCCGCCGCGGCATGAGCAAGGCTGTCGCTAAGGCCGTCGAGACCATCAAGGCACACAGCCAGAAGGTCAAGGATTCCAACGACATCGCCCGCGTCGGCACCATCTCCGCAGGCGACCCCGAGATCGGCCGTCTCATCGCCGAGGCGATGGAGAAGGTCACTTCCGACGGCGTCATCACCATCGAGGAGAACAAGACCACTGCCGAGACCTACAACGAGATCGTCGAAGGTATGCAGTTCGACCGCGGCTACCTGACCCCCTATATGGTCACCGATACTGATAAGATGGAGGCTGTCCTGGACAATGCCGCCATCCTCATCACCGATAAGAAGATCAGCGTCATTCAGGACCTCGTTCCTCTGCTGGAGCAGGTCATGCAGAACGGCATGAAGCTGCTCATCGTGGCCGAGGACATTGAGGGCGAGGCTCTGTCCACCCTCATCGTCAACCGCCTGCGCGGCACCCTGAACGTCGTGGCTGTCAAGGCTCCCGGCTTCGGCGACCGCCGCAAGGAGATGCTGCAGGATATTGCTACCCTGACCGGCGGCACGGTTGTCTCTGCAGACCTCGGCTACGAGCTGAAGGATGCTACCGTTGACATGCTGGGTCATGCCCGCCAGGTCAAGGTCACCAAGGAGAACACCACCATCGTGGGCGGCGCCGGCGACAAGGACGCTATCGCATCCCGCATCGGTCAGATCCGCAACCAGATCGAGGCCGCTACCAGCGACTTCGACCGCGAGAAGCTGCAGGAGCGTCTGGCAAAGCTGGCTGGCGGCGTGGCTGTCATCAAGGTCGGCGCTGCTACTGAGGTCGAGATGAAGGACAAGAAGCTCCGCATCGAGGATGCTCTGAACGCAACCAAGGCTGCTGTTCAGGAAGGCGTTGTTGCTGGCGGCGGCACTGCTCCCATCAACGCCATCCCTGCTGTCCGTGAGCTGTGCGATACGCTGGAAGGCGACGAGCGCACCGGCGCTAAGATCGTCCTGAAGGCTCTGGAAGCTCCTCTGCGCCAGATCGCCAAGAACGCCGGCCTCGAGGGTAGCGTCATCATCGACAAGATCATCTCTGCCAACAAGCCCAACTACGGCTTCGACGCTCAGAATGAAGTCTACGTCGAGGATATGATTGCCGCCGGCATCGTTGACCCGACCAAGGTCACCCGCTCCGCTCTGGAGAACGCAGCATCCGTCGCTGAGATGGTGCTGACCACCGAGAGCCTCGTGGCAGACCTGCCGGAACCCCCGGCTGCTCCTGCTGCCGCTGGCGGTGACATGGGCGGTATGGGCGGCATGTACTAATAACTGCCAAAAAACCGCATGAATCCTTGATTTTTGGAGCACGCGAAAGCGGATTTACGCCAAACTTACGCCACTTACGCCAAAAATCAAAGCGCACTATAGGGTAACAAAAACGGCACTCGCTGAAAAGCGGGTGCCGTTTTTTTGTCTAGGGGATTTGAAGACTCATGAAACCCACTGATGGATTCTGCGAGAGACAGACTGTCAGCGGCTTTATCGTTGACGAAGAACAAAGGTAGGGATACAATAAGCCAAAATCCTAAAATGCCAAACAACCCAAGTGTCTGAAGGAAAAAGAGAATGCCATTGTGGATGCGTTGGAGCATTTTAAGATGGTATAAAGAGAACTCCCACGATTTGCAAGCGGGCAAGTGCTTGTAATCGTGGGAGTTCTCTATAAATGGACGGATATAAGCCGAAAATATTTACCGTCATGCATAAATGGCAACAGGGATAACAATTACGGCAGGCCCTGAGATTTCCGTCTTTAATTCAGGGAGATTGTATTGCTTCATGTCTTCATTTTGAAGACATAAAAACATATCAGCGAGAAGATCATGTGGGAGAATGGACAGTGTTGTTTTTCTTAAAAGATCAATGCTTTCTGTTTTGTCGGCACAGATTGCAATAACTTTTCCAAGGACCTTGAAATGTCCACCGAGAATTTCGGAAATATTATCATTTGACAGATACTGTTCTTGAGCAGATAAAACAACAGTCCCTGCCGAATCAGATAAGATGAAATCTACCGTTCCACTGTGTTTGAGTTCGCTGGCAAAGGATTTGATTTTTTTCATGGTTTCATCTTGCTGCTGCTTTTGTGCTTTAGCCTGCGTCTTTGCGTTTAACTGAGGTTTTTCTGCAAAAATATCAGCCATTCTCAGCATATCCACAAAAATATCCATACAATTGATTAGCGGATTTTTTTGAAGTTCTCCTTCCACCTCAATAAAATCACCGATTTTCATATTTGAGATGTCGAATCCAGATTTTAGGATATTCGCATCTGTGAGGAATGCTCGAAATTTGGATAACAAAGATACATTTGTGTGTACTTTTTCTTTGGTTGTGTTTTCAGTTTCTCCACAGTTTCCAGAATGGGACAATTCACCTTTTAGATCGATTTTGAGCAGTTTACTTAAGATTGAAGCGGACGTAGAAACTTCTGCTTCAATTTTTTGAGCATTACTGTTCTCTTTATGATCGGAATAGCTTACCTGACTTACTGTAGAAAAGCCATCTTCGATGATTGCAAGCATATCCAAAACTATCTTTTCATTGATATATACAGGTATCATCAATTGATTTACGTCCATATTCGTTTTTTCCTTTCCAACGGTACTTATTTGCGTTGAACATTAAAATTGTTATTATGCCAGATGGAGTTTCTCTTTCAGCGCATCCTGAAGGACGCCGGAAAAATTGATGTGTGCCGCTTCAGCGGCATCGTTGAGCCAGCCGGGAATGGAAAGGGTTTTCTTTACGGGTCTGTACCGCTTTTCGTACTCTTCCATATCGAAAGGCACCATCACCACAAAATCTTCCGGGTCAACGTGGAGTGCAGAAGGGACAGAAGGCTCTGGGCAGACTTTGCAATCTTCCAGCATAAGGCCGATGGCATCCTGTGCCATGCGGACGGCTTCGTCCATGGTATCGCCTTGGGTGAAGCACCCCTCAATATCGGGGATCTCAACAGAGTACCCGGTTTCTTCCGGGTGAAAAATTGCGGGATAGAAAATAGCGTTCATAATGTGACCTCACCTTTTATAATTCAACAAACAATCAATGTACCTTTACTTAACAGGCCGACATTATTGGTTGGAAATTGTAGAATAGTCTATGCAGTGCTTCGCAGTTTCAGAATATGAAGTCTACAATCATCATATTCTTACTTTTTGAGTCCGGCTAATTTGAGAATATTTTTCTCGGTACCGGGCTTCAGATCCTTTGCGTGAAATGGAACGACAGTGGTTTTGTTGGTAGTTGGGTTATGGTACTTGTAATGTGACCCATTTGCACTGACTAAAACAAAGCCATTCTGCTCCAGCAAGCGAATCATTTGCTTGGGAGTCATCGGCATGGCGGGTGCCCCTCCTTTCTTTCAGGATTACAGTTTTATTGTATACGTATTTTACGTATTTGTCAAGAGGGCAAATAAGCCGCCCAGCGACCTTACGGTCTCGCTGGGCGGCTTATTTTTTGCGTTTCCACAACAGATATTCTTCGTAGCGGTGCATCTCGTTTTGTTCTTCTTCGGTCAGGCGCTGGCGCTGTTTGCGGGCTTCGTCCGAGGGGTCGATGTCGGTCAGGCCCAGAAGGTAGTCGGCGGAGGTGCCGTAGAGCTTGCAGATGGCAAGCAACACATCGCTAGGCGGCGAATTGCGTCCCTGCTCCCAAGCGCTGACAGCCCAAACGGTAAGCCCCAGCTTGTCCGCAAGGCTCTTTTGTGTGTCATGGTAGTTCTTTCGAATCTCTGCCAGTCGCTCTCCAAGCATTATCAATACCACCCTTCTTGTTACTAGTATAGGGAATTCTACTAGTTTTTGACGAAAGACGCACTTAAAATGCTGGACACGATACAAACAAGTAGTTATAATGCTAGTATAAGGCGGAACTAGTACAAAAATGCTACTTCCGCCGCAACGCTAAGGCAAAGCGAGGGAATCCCCGTTGGAACAACTGATCGACTTTCACGCACCGGAAGTACAGGCGGTGCTTGAGACCCTTTTAAAAGACCGCTCCACCGGTAAAAACATCATCTGGGCAACCGACCCGCCGGAGGAACTGCAAACGGTAATGTACGAGCCGGTGACGGATAGATCGCAGATCACCACCCAGCAGCTCGGGCTGACCCACTACGAGGTGGTGCTGCCCCGGATGATGAAGCAGACCGACACCCAGCAGCAGCGCACCCGCAAAAAAGGCGAGGTGTTCAGCCCCGCATGGGTCTGCAACAAGATGAACAACGCACTGGATGCCGACTGGTTCGGTGCGCTGGGGGCAGAGCAGACCGCCGGGCAGTTCACGGTGGAGCTGCCCCAAGGCTGGCAGACGGTGGAAACGCCGGTGCAGTTTCCGGCTTGCGGCGGCAGAGCCCCGGCATGGGTGCAGTATGTGCAGAGCCGCCGCTTGGAGGTGACCTGCGGCGAAGCCCCCTTTCTGGCGTCCCGGTACGATGCCGCCACCGGCGAGATGATCCCGGTAGCCCGGCGCATTGGCATTCTGGACCGCAAGCTGCGTGTGGTAAGCGAGAACGCCGCCACCGAGGACGAGTGGCGCAAATATGCCACCCATGCGGTGCAGTCCACCTACGGCTACGAGTATCAGGGCGATAATTTGTTGCTGGCACGGGTCAACCTGCTGCTGACCTATGCAGAGCATCTGCAAGCCCGCTGGCAGCGCAAGCCAACAGAAGAGGAGCTGCAAGCCATCGCCAACATCATCAGTTGGAACCTGTGGCAGATGGACGGTCTGCACCTGTCTGTGCCCGGCGGCAAGCCTCAGCCGGAGGCAGAACAGCTTGACCTCTTTTCCATGTTCGGGGCGGCAGAGCTGCAGCCGCCCACGGTATCCTGTAAAGTGAAAAACTGGCGCAAGGGCAGCCATGGAACCGCCCAGAACTTTGAAACCATTCAGGAAGGGAGTACCAGTATGAAGTTTGATTATGTTATCGGAAACCCGCCGTATCAGGATGAAACCCTTGGCGATAACAAAGGATTTGCACCCCCAGTATATAACAAATTTCTGGATGCGTCTTATGAAATTGCGGATAAGGTGGAAATGATTCACCCTGCACGGTTTTTGTTCAATGCTGGCTCTACCCCGAAAGCATGGAATGAGAAGATGCTGAGTGACTCTCACTTTAAGGTTTTGCACTATGAATCTGATGCGAGTGTAATGTTTACCAATACAGAAATTAAAGGCGGTGTTGTGATTTCTTATCGGGATAACAATAAAAACTATGGTGCTATCAAGGTGTTTACGCCTTATGAAGAACTTAATAGCATTATGAAAAAAGCTGCCCCCGCAAATGAAGCTGAAAGTTTGATGGAAACCATTTATATTCAAAATAAATTTGACTTAGAAAAGTTATATAAAGACCATCCCGAATATAGAGCAGTCATTGGAAGCGAAGGTAAGGATAAGCGTTTCAGAAACAATATTTTCGAAAAGGTGTCGGTTTTTACAGAAGAACGTCAGAATAAAGGCGACATCCGAGTACTTGGCGTATGCAAAAACAAGCGTGTGTGGATGTATATTCCGGAAAAATATGTAGAAACAGAACATGAAAATCTGAAAAACTGGAAGGTACTGGTTGCAAGAGTAAATGGTTCAGGCAACTTGGGTGAAGCGCTTAGTACACCAGTTGTAGAAGCACCGAATGAAGGGTATACACAAACATTTATCAGTATTGGCTCTTTCAAGGTGGAAACAGAAGCGCAAAACGCATTAAAGTACATAAAGTCCAAATTCTGTCGGACTATGCTCGGTATTTTGAAAATCACACAGGATAATAACCGCGATACATGGCGCATGGTTCCTCTTCAAGACTTTACCGCCCATTCCGACATTGACTGGAGCAAGTCGATTGCAGAGATCGACCGGCAGCTTTACCGCAAATATGACCTGACTGCGGACGAGATCGAATTTATCGAGACCCATGTAAAGGAGATGGCATAATGGCTGGTATAACCCTGCACACTACCCGGCAGGTAGTGCCCATGATCTACGCCTATACCACTCCGGAAATTGCCCGGCACAACGGCTGGACGAAGATCGGCTACACCGAGCAGTCGGTGGACAAACGCCTGAAACAGCAGACCCATACCGCCGATGTGCTGTTCCATGAGGAGTGGCGGGGCAATGCCGTCTACGATGACGGCAGCGGCGAGGTGTTCACCGGCCACGATTTCCATGCCTACCTCCGCAAGCTCCGGGTGGAGAACGACCGCAAAAACGAGTGGTTCCATCTGGATGGGGAGCAGTCCCGGCGGTATTTTCAGGATTTCCGCATGAACCGGGGCCGGGTGCAGCTGGATGCCGCCATCGCCTACACCCTGCGGGAGGAGCAGGCAAGGGCTGTCCGCGACACCAAGACCTATTACCAGAGCCACCCCGGCGGGGAATACCTCTGGAACGCCAAGCCCCGCTTTGGCAAGACGCTTTCTGTCTACGATTTCTGCAAGCAGGTCGATGCACAGACGGTGCTCATCGTCACCAACCGTCCAGCCATCGCCAATAGCTGGTACAGCGACTATGTGCGCTTTCTGGGCAGGGAGTCCGGCTATCTGTTTGTCAGCCATGTGGATGCTCTTGCCGGGCAGCCCCATGTGCTGGACGAGCAAGGCTATCTGGATGCCGCCGCACAGGGCGAGGAACTGTATAAGCGCATTGAGTTCGTCAGCCTGCAGGACATGAAAGGCTCGAAATATTTCGGCGGCGAGTACGACAAGCTGCGCTACCTGACCGAGCTGAACTGGGATGTGCTGGTCATCGACGAAGCCCACGAGGGCGTGGACACCTACAAGACCGACCTTGCCTTTGACCACATCCGCCGCCGCTTCACGCTGCACCTGTCCGGCACGCCCTTCAAGGCGCTGGCGAACGACAAATTTGCCGGGGATGCCATCTTCAACTGGACCTACGCCGACGAGCAGGCCGCCAAGCGGAACTGGCAGGGCGCACCGGGGCAGCAGAACCCCTACGCAAACCTCCCCATGCTCAACCTCTACACCTACCAGATGTCCGAGATCATCCGGGACGAGATCCAGCAGGGCGTGGAGATCGACGGCGAAACGCAGGAGTTTGCCTTTGACCTGAACGAGTTCTTTAAGGTGAAGCCCAGCGGCAACTTTGAACACGACGCCGAGGTGGACCGCTTTCTGGATGCCATGACCACCCAGAACAAATTTCCGTTTTCCACCCCGGAACTGCGTGCCGAACTGAAGCACACCTTCTGGCTGCTGAACCGGGTGGACAGCGCCAGAGCACTGGCGAAAAAGCTGCAGGCGCACCCGGTATTCCGGGACTATGAGGTGATCCTTGCCGCCGGTGACGGCAAGCTGGACGACACGGACGAGAACCAGAAGAGCTTTGACCGGGTAAAAGCCGCCATCGCCCACCACGAAAAGACCATCACCCTGTCGGTGGGGCAGCTCACCACCGGTGTCACCATCCCGGAGTGGTCGGCGGTGCTGATGCTCTCCAACCTGAAAAGCCCGGCGCTGTATATGCAGGCGGCGTTCCGTGCCCAGAACTCCTGCCTTTTCCACGAAAACGGCACCTTCCGCCGCAAAGAGAACGCCTATGTGTTCGATTTTGACCCCGCCCGCACCCTGCTGATCTACGAGCAGTTCGCCAACGATCTTTCACAGGACACCGCCAGCGGCAAGGGCGACACCGAGGAGCGCAAGGCGCACATCCAGACCCTGCTCAACTTTTTCCCGGTCATCGGCGAGGACGAGGAAGGCGAGATGATCCCGCTGGATGCGGAAAAAGTCCTCAGCATCCCCCGCAAGATCAAGTCGAAAGAAGTGGTGCGGATGGGCTTCCAGAGCAACTTCCTGTTCCAGAACATTTCCAACGTGTTCAGTGCGCCGCAGGAGGTGCTGGATATTCTGCAAAACTTCCAGCCCATCAGCGAAGCGAAAGCAAAGCCCATCCAGATCACCCCGGACACCGGCGCAGACCTCTCCCTGAACGACAAGGGCGAGGTGGATCTGGACGAGGGCTACGTCATCGGCAAGGCAGCGGATGTGTTCGGAGAAAAAATTTATGAGAGCACCCCGGCGCTGGACACCGCCCTGCAAGACCTGACCGATGCCCCGGCTCCTGCCAAAGAGGAGCATCTGGAACCCCTGAAAAAGAGCATCACCAAGGAGATCATCACCCCCATGGTGGAGCAGGCAAAGCAGGAGTATGGGCGGGACCTGAAGCTGTCCGATCAGAAGCGGTTTGAGAGCGCCGCCAAGGCAAAAATGGACATGGCGGTGAACAAGGTGGTGGACAACTACCGCATCGACCAGAGCCAGTTGGAGACCCAGCGCACCCAGCAGCTGCAAAGCTGTACCACCGCCCAGCAGCGCCAGCAGGTGAACCGGGAGTTTGACGCAAAGCAGCAGCAGAGCACCGCCGCCCTGATGGAAACGTTGCAATCCACCATCCAGCAGACGGCGCAGGAAATGCAGCAGACCATCGTGCGCACCGTGGAGACCAACCAGAAGGAGCAGGAGAAAAAGGGCTACGAGGACACCGTCCGTGACCATCTCCGGGGCTTTTCCCGCACCATCCCGTCCTTCCTCATGGCCTACGGCGACGAGACCGTGACGCTGGCGAATTTTGACCGGATCATCCCGGACAAGGTCTTTCAGGAGGTCACCAGCATCACGCTGGAGCAGTTCCGCTTCTTGCGGGACGGCGGCCCCTATCTCAACCAAGCCACCGGGCAGCAGGAGCACTTTGCCGGTCACCTGTTCGACCCGGTGGTGTTTGACGATTCGGTGAAGGAGTTTTTGAACCTGAAGGTCAAGCTGGCGGATTACTTCGACGAGAGCCGCACCGAGGATATCTTTGACTACATCCCACCCCAGAAAACCAACCAGATATTTACCCCCAAGTGGGTGGTGAAAAAGATGGTGGATTTGTTAGAGGAGGAAAACCCCGGCTGCTTCGATGACCCCGGCAAGACCTTCCTGGACCCCTACATGAAGTCCGGTCTGTATATTACCGAGATCGTCAAACGGCTCTACCGCAGCGAGAAGATGCGGCAAATCTTCCCGGACGATAACGCCCGGCTGGAACATATCTTTGCCCAGCAGGTCTATGGGCTTGCCCCCACCGAGATCATCTACCGCATTGCCATCAGCTACATTCTGGGCATTGCAAAGGATCACGGCATCACCGCCCACCATATCCGTCAGGCGGATACGCTGGAATTTGCCAAGGCGGGCACCATGGAAAGGGAACTGGATAAGATTTTCAGAGATTGAGAAAATAGAACATAGCATAAAACCAAGGGCGGCTTTCTGCGTGGGTGCAGAGGGCCGCCCTTTTGTGCTATGCCTGTCACAAAAATGAAAGCTGTTGGATACATCATATCGAACAGGACGAGCTGTCTCATTCTCTCCCTTTTTACCAAAGTTTCCCTTGTGTTTTCTTGCAAGCTGCCGAAAGTGTCGTATTTTCAAAAGTTTTTGTTGACACGACTCGATTTCTGTGCTAATCTATCCCAACAATTTAATATAACATATTTATTTAGAGTTCCAGCTCGGCTCCCGGAGGAGCCGGAGCAAGTTTTTGACTTCCTTATCGCTACATAGCAAACCCGAACCAAGGCCATCCCGGAAGGGGTGGTCAGGTTCAGGTTGTTGTGTGGCGATTTTTTATTGCCAAATCCAGCACCGCACCTTGAAAACCGCATGACCGTCTGCATGGGATACCCGGCGATGACCCCGCAAGGGAGAGCCGGAAAACGCCGCCGAGAGGGGGCTGGAAAGCCATGCAGGGAGAACGGCAACTGCCATCCACTCACCTCATGTGTTCAAAATGAGCACATGAGGCGAAACGGACGTTTATCTACTCGTTGGGGCAGGAGAAATCAATGTGGACAAAATGTCTACATTGATTCTGTTCGTATTACACTTAACCTCGACTTGACATTTTGTCAAGCCACGGTGAAAAGTGGTGGGTTACGAAAACCGTAACTTACCACTCAGCCATAACAGAGAAGGTTTAGTGGGTGATCATTTTGATCACCAACCAGACAATCGTAACGCTTTATTGTGTAAAAGTGGTGGTTCCCATTTTGGTAACCAGCACATATCCGTAACAACCAAAGGAGGATGCCTATGACAACAGAACAATGGGAACGCGAAAATCAGGACACTCTGATGGAATATTTCATTGACGGTGACCCCAGTGTGCGCAGAATCCAATGCGAATACTGCCGCAAGGTCATCTACACCCAAACCCGGAACCGCAAATATTGCAGCTTCCAGACCTGCGGCCACAAGATGCTGAATCTGCGGAAAAGCCTTAAAAAGCGTGCCGACCATGGAACCTACACCTGCGTCTGCTGCGGGGAACAGTTCCTACCAATTCGGGCAGATGCCAGATATTGCAGCAATGCCTGTCGGCAGAAAGGCTACCGCCAGCGTAAAATAGCTGCACACACTTCTCTTTGAGGAACTTGATAAAGTTTGTCAAGTTCCTTATCTACGCTCGCTTTTATCAAGTAAAGTGGCACTTCCCAGAATGGGAAGTGCCAAAAGCCGTAATGCTTAAATTGCTCACTCCCAAATCAGGTTCCCACTTTGGGAACTTGATTTTAGCTGTAACGAAGCCACCGGAGTTATCATTTTGAAAACTTCGGTTTTTCTGTAACACGTCACCCCCACTCCGTAAAAATCAGGTGCCGCTACCCGGCACTTGATTTTACCGTAACAGAATCAGTGGGTCAAAATGACCCACTGAAAAGCCGGACGAGCTGGTGGGCAGGGATTTGCAAATCTTTGCCTGTCAGCTTGCCCGGAGCAAGAGTGCAGAGAGCGCAGCTCTTTGCCCCAGTGATATGATGCTGTGCGTCATATCCTACTGGGTATTATCTGGCGCAAAACGGCGGCAGATCCAGCAGCTTCGCTGCTGCGTTCTCCCCACCAAGCTGTTGAAACGGAGGGATGCCTATCTGAAATTAACACGACACAACGGACGAGCCGGAACCCACGGCACTTACAACCCCAAGCACAACGACCGCAGTTTCAACCTTGCTAACAGTGAGCACATCGACCCGGAACGAGCCAAGGGCAACATCTACTGGGACTGCTTCTACGGCTTCCGTTCGGCTCTTGCCCCGCAAGACCCGGATGATTTAGCAGCGACCTTCTCGGAGGTAGAACGACAATTTTACGAGAGCAGATATTCCAATTTTGTGGAAAGTCAGAACGAGCGCAATGCCAAGATTCGGCACACGGAGCGTAATCGCTCCATTCCTGACCTGCTGTCCAGCCGCAAGACCTGTCCGGAAGAGACGATCTACCAACTTGGAACGCTGGATGAACATGCTTCCGCAGAGGACTTGCTGAACGTCGTCACCGAGTTCATTGAGGAGTTCAAGGCAAAGTTTGGCGACCACGTTCATGTGCTGGACTGGGCGCTGCATCTGGACGAAAGCACACCCCACATCCACGAGCGTCATGTGTTCGACTGCGAAAACAAGTACGGCGAGATCGCTCCTCAGCAGGAAAAGGCACTGGAAGCACTAGGCTTCGGGTTGTCCGACCCGGACAAGCCCCTCAGCCGCCGCAACAATCGCAAGATCACTTTCGATGCCGCCTGTCGGAAAATATTGTTTGAGATTGCCAAGCGGCACGGTCTGGAATTGGAGGAAGAAGCAGAATACGGCAACCGGCAGTATCTCGAAAAGCAGGACTATATCCTTGCCAAGCAGAAGGAGCAACTTGCCGCCCAGCAGAGCAAGCTGGACGAACTGACCCTGAAAGTTTCGGACATGGAAGCCCTGCTGGAAGATGTTTCAGCAGCGGCTTACGACAAGGCAGTGGAGGTCGTGACAGATGCTGTCCGAACGGAGACCCGGAAGGAAGATATGCGGATGATCGAGGACACGAAAAAGTGGGTGTTGTCCCCGGAGCGCAAAGCTCCCAAGGCCACGAGGGAGTACACCGCAAAACATCTGGACACCATGCTGGACAAGTTCCTCAAGACCATGCAGACCACCGCTGCCCGATTGCAGGAAAAACTCCTGAAGCCAGAGGCTCGGCAGAAGGGCAAAGAACAGGTCAAGGAGAAAGCACGGGATTCCGTTCTGCAACTGCTGAATCGCTTGCAGGCAGAACAGGCACAGCGGAAGCCATCTGTCCCGCCTACCGCCGAAAAGTCAGAAACACGAGGTGATGTTTATTGAGCAAAGAAGTCAACGAAGAACGCACTCCCCGAACCGTTGCCGATGTGAAGGAAATGTTGACCAAGCACTCCAACGGCGAGATCCAGCGGACGATCCAAAACTGCATCACGATTCTGCAGAATGACCATGTGCTTGCCGATGCCATCCGGCTGAACTTGTTGAGTGAGCGCATCGACATTGTGAAGCCCGTAGGCTGGCCCCGCTCCGGCAAGACGCTGAACGACACCGACATGAAGTATATTCTGCGGAGAATGGAGAAATACGGTATTTCCAGCGAGAAGAAGATCGAATCCGCCATCCGCATCGTTGCCAACGAGAATCGCTACCACCCCATCCGGGACTATCTGAACAGTCTGAAATGGGATGGAATAGAGCGGATAGCCCACGTCCTGCACCATTTTCTCGGTGCTACGGAGGACGAGTACACTTGCGAGGCTATGAAAATTTTCCTGCTGGGAGCCATCAAGCGGGTATTCCAGCCGGGATGCAAATTTGAAACCATGCTCTGTCTGGTGGGCGGGCAGGGGTGCGGGTCGCCAGTGGCGACCTCAAAATGCTGTAAGCATTTTGAAGCACCGACCGAGCCGACAGGCGAGACCGGGAAAGTCCACCTTTTTTCGGCTGCTAGCGGTCAAAGACGAGTGGTTTTCGGACGACCTGCGGCGGCTGGACGATGACAACGTGTATCGCAAGCTGCAAGGACACTGGATCATCGAAATGTCAGAGATGATCGCCACCGCCAATGCCAAAAGCATTGAGGAGATCAAGAGCTTTCTCAGCAAGCAGAAGGAAACCTATAAAGTCCCCTACGAGACCCATCCTGCCGACCGTCTGCGCCAGTGCGTCTTTGCTGGCACGACCAACCGGCAGGATTTTTTGCCCCGTGACCGCACGGGCAACCGCCGTTTCATCCCGATTCCGGTGGATGCGGAACTGGCCGAAGTTCACATTCTGGACAACGAGGAGGAATCCCGTGCCTATATCAACCAGCTCTGGGCAGAAGCCCTGACCATCTACAACAGCGGCAATTATAAGCTGGCATTCAGCCCTGCCATGCAGGAAACCCTGCAAGCCCATCAGCAGGACTTTATGCAGGAGGATGCACAGGCTGGCATGATCTATGCTTTTCTGGAGGACTACACAGGGGAGCGGGTGTGTTCCAAGCAGCTCTATGCGGAGGCGCTGGGCAACACCAACATTCCGGCAGAGTGGGAGACCCGTGCTATCTGCGAGATCATAAACACCGGCATTTCGCGCGGCGATATCCAAGGCTGGCAGGCTCACAAGACCGCCAAGCATTACCCGAAGTACGGCGTTCAGAAAGGCTGGGAGCGCGTAACCAGCCCCGAAACCGGGGCTGAAGATTTCTCGGAAATAACGGATGCGGAAGCCAAGCAACTGGGCTTTCCCTTCTGACGAGCAGCGGTTACACGTCTGGTTACAGATTTGGTTACGCCGCAGTTACACCGAAAAGTCCGCATGACTGCTGCATTTTCCGCTTTCTGTAACCATGTAACCTTAAAAAGATAAGAAAAAGTATAAAGTCCACCGGATGTCCTGTGTGCAGAAAAAGAGAGTTTTCCTGCCCGGTTACAGGCGTTCGGTTACAAGGAATTGGAGGTCTGCCTATGAAGGATGTCCCGATTTGGGAAAAGAGCAATTTAACGCTGGAGGAAGCTGCGGCTTACTCCGGCATTGGCATCAACAAACTGCGTGAAATTACGAATGAAGATAAATGCAAATTCGTCCTTTGGGTGGGAAACAAGCGTCTGATCAAACGTCGCCTGTTCGATTGCTTTGTCGAGCAAGCATATTCTATTTGAGAGGTTGCCAAAGGCTGCAAATGTGAAACCGTCCTTTTCTCATTCGCTGCGGGTGGAAATCGCATGGTTGATGTGTTATACTGACACTGACCTTATAGATGCGCTTTTCACAGAAAGGAGTTTCTAAATGCCTGAAAAGCGCAAAGATAGCAAGGGTCGTGTTTTGAAGGATGGCGAAAGCCAAAGAGCAAACGGCACCTACGACTATCGTTATACCGATATCCACAAGAAACGGCGTTGTATTTACGCTAAATCCCTGACAGAGTTGCGGAAAAAAGAGGAAGAACTGTGGCGCGATCTGGCAGACGGCATCGACTACGCCGCCGGAGAGATGACGGTGGCTGATCTGGTTGACCGCTATATGAACCTGAAACGTGGGTTGAAGCCCAATTCACTTCGGTCGTACAACACAGCGGTCAAGCGGATTCATGCTGACCCTTTCGGGCAAAAAGCCATCAAAACGGTAAAATTGTCCGATGCGAAAGGCTGGTTCGTGTTTCTGCATGACAGCGGTTTCAAGCAAAACACCATAGGAATCCTGCAAAGCGTTGTCAGACCGGCGTTTGAGATGGCGGTGGAGGATGACATCATCCGCAAGAATCCATTTAAGTTCAAGCTGTCGGACGTTGTGCCGAAGGACGCTTATGTGCACAATGCCCTGACCAGAGAACAGCAGGAGAAATATCTGCAATTCGTTCAAGACTATGGCGGCAACTATTATGATGATATCGTCATTCTTATGGGAACCGGCTTGCGTGTGAGTGAGTTGTATGGCCTGACACGAGCAGATATCGACTTTGAACGGCACTGTATCCATGTCCGGCGGCAGCTTTGCCGGACGGCTGAAAAGCCCTACTTTGTCACACCGCCGAAAACAAAAAGCGGTATCCGCAATGTTCCCATGACAGATACCGTTTGTGCAGCGTTGCGGCGTGTAGTAAAAGCTAGAGCGTCCACGAAAGTGGAAGCGCTGGTGGATGGTTGCAGCGGATTCCTCTTTCTGGACAAGTCCGGAATGCCGAAGGTGGCAATGCACTTGGAAAACTATATGCGTTGCGTGCAGGGAAAGTTTGAGAAGGCGTACGGCAAACCTGTTCCGCGCATTACACCTCATGTGCTGCGACACACCTTCTGCACCAATGTTCAGCAGGCCGGGCTGGATGTAAAAAGTCTGCAATACCTGATGGGACACTCCAATGCCAGTGTGACGTTGGATGTCTACACGCACAGCAGCTTTGAATCGGTTGAAAGAGCCTTTGAACAGATCGCCGGCAACCTGTGATTTTCGACGCATGAAGCGGAATTGCTTACGCCGAAACTTACGCCAAAACTTACGCCAATCACCCGGTAAGTGGCGTAGATTTGCGTAGAAAAGCGTGGATCGTGCAAAAACGGAGAATCTGGAAAAATCGGCTTGTGGCCTTGATAATTCTACAAAAGTCTACGTTTCCCGATATTCGTGATTCGGCTCCAAAAGTGTGGTTTGGAAGGGCGGCATGTACTAAGCCGCAGCCTTTCCCAAAACGCGCATACTGTTTCAGTATCTGGGGCAGAGCTTCTTCGGAGGCTCTGCCTCTTTTGTGTACCGTCCCTCTTTTCTGCCCATACTACCGGGCAGGGAAGGGGGGCTTTTTATGTCGGGCCGGAGAGTGCTTGCGCTGTACGGGGCGCTGCTGCTGGGGTTTGCGGCGGTGGTCTGCCGGTTATACTGGCTCTGCTCGAACACGGACTACGCCGTGCGGGCGGCGGCGCAGAGCGAAGCGGTCCTCCGCCTGCCTGCGGCGCGGGGAAACTTTTACGACTGCGGCGGTCTGCCGCTGACGGGCATCTCTCAACGCTGGCTGGCCCTCTGCTTCCCGGGGGAGAGCAGCTACGCGCGGCTCTACCCCTATGCGGACGCCGACGGGCAGGCCAGGCTTTACCGGGAGCGGAATACTTCCCGGCCCTTTCTGCTGGACGTGGTGCAGGATGTAAGCAGGCTGGGCGTGCGGTGCTATGCCGTTCCCCGGCGGTACGCCGCTGCCCCGCTGGCAGAACAGCTCATCGGCTACCTGGACAGCGAGGGCCACGGCGCAGCGGGCCTTGAGGCTGCGCTGGACGATGTCCTTTACACCGGCGAGCGGGATACACTGCACTGTGCGGTCACAGCGCAGGGGCGGCTGCGGCGGGGCAGTGAGCCGATTTTAGAAAAAGCAGACTCTGCCCCGCAGGGTGTGCGGCTGACCCTCTCCCGCAGCATCCAGAGGGCCGCAGAAGGGGTGGCGGCGGAGAGCATGGCCACCGGGTGCATCCTTATTATAGATGCAGCCAGCGGCAAGGTGCGGGCCTGCGTGAGCCTGCCGGACTTTGATGCGGCCAATGTGGGCGAGAGCCTGACGGCTCCGGACAGCCCGCTTCTGAACCGCGCTTTTTCGGCCTATGCGGTGGGCTCAGTCTTCAAACCGGTGTTGGCCGCAGCGGCGCTGGAAGCAGGAGAAGGGGACTTCGCCCGGGAGTGTCCCGGCTACGACGCCCTGAACGGTCAGGTCTACCGCTGTGCCGGAAGCGTGCCTCATGGCCTCGTGGGGCTGGACGGCGCTCTGGAAAAGAGCTGCAACGGCTACTTTATCGAGCTGGGGCGGGAATTGGGGCCGGAGCGTGTCCGGCAGATGGCGGCAGCGCTGGGCTTCGGGAAGGGGCAGGACATTGCAGGCAGCCTCCGGTCGGCTTCTGGCGTTCTGCCCGAAGCAGAGACCCTCGAAAACGAGGGGCAGTTTGCGAACTTCTGCTTCGGACAGGGGGAGCTTCTGGCGACGCCCTTACAGGTGGCCGGGATGATGAACACCATTGCGGCGGGAGGCGTCTACCACACCCCGCTTTTCGTGGAGTGTACCGTGGACGAGACGACGGGCGAAGAGCTCACGCCGCTGGCACATGGCTCGTCCCGGCGGGTGTTCGCGGAGCAGACGGCGGAAAAGCTGCAGGAGCTGCTGGCGGGCGTCGTGGCAGAGGGAACGGGCCGGCAGGCCGCCCCCTCCGAGGGGACTGCCGCCGGAAAGACCGGCACCGCCCAGACCGGCCAGTTCCGGGACGGCGAAGAGCTGAAAAATTACTGGTTCGCCGGTTTTTACCCGGCAGAAAAGCCCCGCTGGACCATCGTGGTGATGCAGGACGCCCAGACAGAGCCGGAAGTGTCCAGCGCAGCCGTCTTTGCCCGCCTGTGCGACGCACTGAGCGCCGGGGAGTGAATGGTTTTGCTTTTCTGCTTGCTTTTTTGGCCGAGGTATGTTACTATATACTTGTATTTGTATGTTTGTTATCCAAATTTAACAATAAAAGGAGCGTTTTCATCCATGGCAGTCATTGAAATCGTCGGCGGCGTCATTCTGCTCGTCGTCTCGGTGGTCATCTTTGCCCTCACCCTGATGCAGCATACCCACGGTCAGGGTCTGGCTGGTGTCATCAACGGCAGCGCTTACGGCGCAAACAACGCCCGTCTGACCCCTGCGGACCAGATGCTGGCAAAGGTGACCCGCATCGCCGGTATCATCTTCTTTGTGGTGGCCATCCTGGCCTGCGTGTTCGCAAGCCGTCTGGCCTGAGTATGCGCCCGCAGCCCCGTGATGAAAGCGGGGCTGTTTTTGTGTCTATATGTTGTTATAAAAGAGATAAGAGGGAAGAAGCCGCGCCCCGGTGGAGGGCGGGCTATGGTAGTTAAGGAGAAAGAAAATTTATGTCAATGCGCGATAAAATCGAACATGCCATCCAGAACCAGCCCTGCACCGTCAAAGAGCTGAAGCAGAAGTTCGGCGGCGAGCGCGGCGCAGACCGCAAGGTGATGGAAGCTCTGGACGAACTGGTGCGAGAGGCTGTCGTCTGCCAGCGTCAGGGCGTGTTCTTTACCGTCCGCTCCGGCCGTGCCGACAAGGCTCTGCTGTGCAAGGTGGTCAAGCTGGGCAAGAACTTTGCCTTCGTCATGCTGGAGGACGGCACCAGCGACATCTTCATCCCCGGCCGCTTCACCAAGGGCGCAATGCCCGGCGACGACGTGCTGGTGGAGAAGTTCGAGCATCCCCGTGTGGAGGGCAGCGACGAGGGCGCGATCCTCGCCATCCTGACCGAGAAGAACGACCTGGTCGGTACTGTGCGCCGGGTCGAGGGCCGTCTGCGCTTCGTGCCGGACGACTGCCCGGCCATCACCATGCCGCTGGCCCGCGACTGCGAGGGCGGCGCAAAGGACGGCGACAAGGTAGCCGTCGAGATCCTGAACCGCGGCAACCGTCAGGAAGACCACCGCGTGGGCGTCGCCATGCGCTTCGGCAGCTCCGACGAGGCCAAGCGCTGCGCCAAGGCTCTGCTTTACGCAAAGGACATCCGCACCCGCTTCCCGGATAAAGTGCGGGATGAGGCCAAGAAGTTCGAGGGCGCAGAGGTCTCTGAGAAGGACTGCGAGGGACGCATGGACCTGCGCGCCCTGCCCATCTTCACCATCGACAGCGCCGAGACCAAGGACATCGACGATGCTGTCAGCCTGACCCGCACCTCTGACGGCGGCTTTGAGCTGGGCGTCCACATCGCCGACGTCTCCAACTACGTCAAGCCCGGCACCGAGTTGGACAACGAGGCGTTCAGCCGCGCCACCAGCGTCTATTATGCAGATCAGGTCGTTCCGATGCTGCCCAAGGCCCTGTCCAACGGCATCTGCAGCCTGAACGAGAACGAGCTGCGTCTGGCTTTCTCCTGCCTGATGCGTCTGGACAAGGAGGGTAATCTGACGGATTACCGCTTTGTCAAGTCCATCATCCGCAGCCGCGTCAAGGGCGTCTACTCTGAGATCAACGCCCTGCTGGCCGGTACTGCCGATGCCGAGATCAAGGCAAAGTATGCCGACGTCATCGACCAGCTGCCTGCCATGAAGGAGCTGTACGGCCACCGCGCCCGCCTGCGCAAGGAGCGCGGCTGCATGGACATCGAGAGCGGCGAAGTCAAGCTCATCCTCGACGAGAATGGCCGCTGTATCGACGTCAAGAAGCGCACTTCCGGCGAGAGCGAGAGCATGATCGAGGAGTTCATGCTGCTGGCCAACCAGTGCGCTGCCCACTTTGCCCGCGTCAAGCAGATCCCCTTCGTCTACCGCGTCCATGAAGAGCCCAACGCCGAGAAGCTGGAGCGTCTGCACGCTCTGCTGCAGGCCTGCGGCATCAACGACCACTTCGCCAAGGACGTTCCCACTCCCAAGGAGCTGAGCGCCATCCTCGAGGGTGTGCGCGGCACCCCCTATGAGCAGATCATCAACACCGGCATGCTCCGCTGTATGTCCAAGGCTCTCTACGAAGAGAAGCCCAAGGGCCACTACGGTCTGGTGCTGAAGGACTACGCCCACTTCACCAGCCCCATCCGCCGTTACCCCGATCTGGCCATCCATCGCATCATGACCGATATGCTCAAGGGTACCGAGAAGGAGACCATGATCCTCCGCTACACCGATTTCGCAGAGCGCGCCTCCAAGCAGTCCAGCGAGCGCGAGGTCATCGCCATGCAGATCGAGCGGAAGGCTGAGGACTGCTACAAGGCAGAGTATGCCCGCCGCCATCTGGGCGAGTGCTACGAGGGTACCATCTCCGGCGTGACCCAGCGCGGCCTCTTTATCGAGCTGGACAACGGCGTGGAGGGCTTTGTGCCTGCTTCCAGCCTGACTCCCTCCGGCACTAGCCTGACCGAGGGCGTCCGCCTGACCGACCCCGCTTCCGGCAAGACCTGGAGCCTCGGCGACAAGATGATGATCACCATCGTCCGCGCCGATGTTAATCTGGGCAAGATCGACTTTGAAGTGGCTCCTGCCGCCAAAGCCTGAGGAGGGGAGAGCATGAGCATCCGTCATGCACTGCCCGCTGATGTGGACACACTGGCCGAAATCGAAGCTGCGTCCTACCCGCCCGCTGAGGGTGCGTCCCGGCAGAGCATCGCCGGGCGTGTGGCCGTCTACCCGGACTGTTTCTGGCTGCTGGACGAGGGCGGCGAGGTGAAAGCTTTCGTCAACGGCTTCGTCACCGATATGCCCGACCTCACCGATGAGATGTACGATGACCCCCATCTCCACACGCCGAAGGGTGGGTGGCAGATGATATTCAGCGTCGTCACCGCTCCGGCCCATCGGCACGAGGGCTGTGCTTCCCGTGTTCTGCGTCAGGTCTGCGCCGACGCGAAAGCCGCCGGGCGCAAGGGCATCGTGCTCACCTGCAAGGAACGGCTCATCAGCTTTTATGCGCAGTTCGGCTTCGTGGATGAGGGCGTTTCCGTCTCCACCCACGGCGATGTGGTCTGGCATCAGATGCGGCTGACATTCTGAGTCATCATAAAACTTTTTATCCGTCTCCGGTACGCCGGGGGCGGATTTTTTCTATGCAAACCTGCCTGTATGACAAAAATTGCGGCAGTTGGGCGGTTTTGTTTGTTGTAGGGCGGGAAGCGGCGGGGTATACTGATGCCAGAACCAAACAAACCGGGGCCGAACGTGCTGCCGGTACAGAACAAAATGGAGGTCACGTCTATGTATTATTCCAGCGGCAATTACGAAGCCTTTGCGAGGCCCCGCAAGCCCGAAGGCGTGGATCGCAAATCGGCTTATATCATCGGCAGCGGCCTGGCGGCCCTGACGGCAGCCTGCTATCTGGTGCGCGACGGTCAGATGAAGGGGGAGAGGGTACACGTTTTTGAAAAAGACCCCCTGCCCGGCGGTGCCTGCGACGGCTACAAGTACGACGTGGGCTATGTGATGCGGGGCGGCCGTGAGATGGACAACCACTTCGAGGTCATGTGGGATCTGCTCCGCTCCATCCCCTCGCTGGAAACGGAGGGAGCCAGTGTGCTGGATGAGTATTACTGGCTGAACAAGGCCGACCCCAACTATTCCCTCTGCCGCGCTACCGTGAACCGGGGCGAGGACGCCCACACCGACGGCAAGTTCGGCCTGTCGGATAAGGGGGCGATGGAGATCATGAAGCTCTTCTTCACCCCCGACGAGCAGCTTGAGGACAAAAAGATCACCGACTTTTTTGACGATGAGGTGCTCAACTCCAACTTCTGGCTCTACTGGCGCACCATGTTCGCCTTTGAGAACTGGCACAGCGCCCTGGAGATGAAGCTCTACCTCAAGCGGTATATCCACCACATCGGCGGTCTGCCCGACTTCACGGCCCTCCGCTTCACCCGGTATAACCAGTACGAGTCCATCATCCTGCCCATGGTCACCTACCTGAAAGACCACGGCGTCCAGTTCTACTACGACACAAAGGTCGTGGACGTCCAGTTCAGCCTCGAGCCGGGCAAAAAGCAGGCGGCGGGCATCACGGTAGACCACAAGGGCGCGGTGGAGACCATCGACCTCACCGAGGACGACCTGCTCTTTATCACCAACGGCGGCTGCGTGGAGAGCTGCACCGTCGGCGCACAGAACAAGGCCGCGGGCTTCGACCCCGCCATCAAGCCGGGCAACGGCTGGGACCTCTGGAAGCGCATCGCCGCGCTGGACGACTCCTTCGGCCACCCGGAAAAGTTCTGCAGCCAGCCGGAGCTGAGCAACTGGGAAAGCGCCACCATCACGACGCTGGATGAGAAGATCCCCCGGTATATCCAGAAGATCTGCAAGCGCGACCCCTTCAGCGGCCGCACCGTCACCGGCGGCATCGTCACCGTGAAGGACTCTAAGTGGCTCATGAGCTGGACTCTGAACCGCCAGCAGCAGTTCCGGGCACAGCCCAAAGACCAGCTCTGCGTCTGGGTGTACGGCCTGTTCAGCGATAAGCCCGGCGATTACGTCAAAAAGCCCATGCGGGACTGCACCGGCCGGGAGATCTGCATGGAGTGGCTCTACCATCTGGGCGTGCCGGTGGAGGACATCGCAGAGCTTGCCGAGCACAGCGCCAACACCGTGCCGGTCATGATGCCCTATATCGACGCCTTCTTCATGCCCCGTGCGAAGGGCGACCGCCCCGACATCGTGCCGAAGGATGCGGTGAACTTTGCCTTCCTCGGCCAGTTCGCCGAGACCGGCCGGGACACCATCTTTACCACCGAATACTCCATGCGCACCGGCATGGAGGCGGTGTACCGGCTGCTGAACGTCGACCGGGGCGTGCCGGAGGTCTGGGGCAGCACCTATGACGTCCGGGCGCTGGTGGATGCCTCGGTGAAGCTGCGGGATGGCCGGAAGCTCACGGACATGGAACTGCCCCTTATGGGCCGCATCGCCCTGAAGGAGGCGCTGAAGAAGATCGAAGGCACCGACCTCGAGAAGTTCCTGCGCCAGTATCACGCTATCTGACAATAACACTCCATTTTTGATCCCTCCATAACCGGAAGACCGGGTCGCTGCAAGCCTGAGGCAGGAAGCAGCGGCCCGGTCTTTTGTGCTGATTTGCGCGAGATTTCATAAAAAGTCGTACTCATAAAGAAAACTATTATGCAGAATAACCATCTTTGCGCTTGCTCTTTCGGCGGTTCTGTGGTAAGCTTAAAACAAAGAATGCGGCACAGCGGAAGAGAGGCTGTGCCGCAAAAACTGGTCTGGAACATAAAGGAGGTCCTTTTTCGTGAAACACTTTATTTCTCGCCGCAATTTCCTGAAGGCTGCCGGTGTCACCGCCGCTGCCTCCGCCATGGCTGCTGCCGTTCCTCAGGCTTCGGCCGGTTTCCTGACGGGCAAGGATGCCGCTGTCACCATCCTGTACACCAACGATGTCCACACCTACATCGACAACAAGTCTCCCAAACTGACCTATGCCGCGATCGCTGCCATGAAGCAGGGCTACGTGGATGAGGGCAAGCCCGTCCTGCTGGTGGACGCAGGCGACCATATTCAGGGTACTGCCTACGGCTCCATGGACAACGGCGCTACCATCATCGAGCTGATGAACGAGGCTGGCTACGACATCGCTACTCTGGGCAACCACGAGTTCGACTACGGCATGGCCCGCGCAAAGGCCATCATCAAGGAAGCGGACTTCCCCTATGTCTCCTGCAACTGGGTGGACCTGCGCACCGGCCTGCGCGTCCTGCCCGCTGTCAAGCTGTTCCCCGCAGGCGGCAAGTGGATCGCATTCGTGGGCATCACGACCCCCGAGTCCTTCACGAAGTCCACTCCTGCTTACTTCATGAACGCCAAGCAGACCAGGTACATCTACGACATCCTGGGCGGTGACGACGGCAGGAAGCTGTACGACGCCGTCCAGAAGGCCATCGACAAGGCCAAGGCTCTGGGCGCAGACATCATCATCGGTCTGGGCCATCTGGGCGTTGACCCGTCCTCCTCTCCCTGGACCAGTGAGGAAGTCATTGCCAACACCACCGGCTTTGACGCCTTCATCGACGGCCACTCTCACACCGTCATGGAGAACAAGCAGGTCTACGATGCAGCCGGCAAGGCTGTCACCCTGACTCAGACCGGCTCTTATCTGGCAAACGTCGGTAAGATGACCATCGCCGAGGACGGCGCCATCACCACCGAGCTCATCTCCACCGCTGATGTCTCCGACGCCGCTGTGGCCGCTACCGCAGAAGCCTGGATCAACGATGTGGACGCTATGCTGGGCGAGCAGATCGCCACCACTGACATCAATTTCTACATCAGCGACCCCGCTACCGGCAAGCGCCGCATCCGTATGGGCGAGACCAACCTCGGCGACTTCGTGGCCGACGGCATCTATACTTACTTCAATGAGGTCGAGCAGCTGGACTGCGACATCGCTATGATGAACGGCGGCGGCATCCGCACCGATGTGAACGCCGGCAAGTGGACCTTCAAGACCTGCAAGCAGGTCAGCCCCTTCGGCAATGTGGCCTGCCTGATGTCTGTTACCGGCAAGCAGATCCAGGATGCTCTGGAGTTCGGCGCCCGCTTCGTCGGCCCGGAGGGCAAGGAGAACGGCGGTTTCCTGCATGTTGCCGGTGCGACCTACGAGATCCACACCGACATCCCCAACACCGTCCTCACCGACGACAAGAATGTCTGGATGGGCAGCGCCACCGGCACGCCCCGTGTCCAGAACGTGCGCATCTACAACAGGAAGACCGGCACTTACGAGCCGCTGGACCTGAACCGCACCTATGCGCTGGCCGGCATGAACTACACCCTGCGCAATCTGGGCGATGGCTTCGCCATGTTCGACGGCGCAGAGCTCATCAAGGACTATGTCTCTGAGGACTACCTCGTCATGTCCACCTACGCCATGATCTTCGACGCTGTGAACGATGTGCCTGTCCTGAGCAGCGCCAACAGCCCGCTGGCAAGCTATCCGGGCTACCTGCTGAACTACGAGAATCCGTATGGCGCAGGCCGCATTCAGGTCGTTTGAGTTTTAGAAGAAAATCAGTAAGATAAACAGAAAGCCCCCTCTTCCAGTCGGAAGAGGGGGCTTTCTGATAACTTATGCTTTTGCAAACAGCCCCTTCAGCGCCAGCGGCGTCACGATAGAGGACACGACGATGAGCAGGATGACGGCGGTGAAGTAAACAGGGTCCACCACACCGGCCCCGAGGCCCTTCTGGGCCACGATGAGGGCCACCTCGCCGCGGGTCATCATGCCGACGCCCACTTTGAGGGAGTCCGGCCAGTTGAAGCGGCAGACCTTCGCGGCGAGGCCGCAGCCGATGATCTTGGTGAGCAGGGCGACGGCCACGAAGCAGGCGCTGAACAGCAGGATGGTGGGTGTCAGGCCGCTGATGTCGGTCTTCAGGCCGATACTGACGAAGAAGACGGGGGAGAACAGCATATAGCCGCTGATGTCCACACGGCGCTCGATGTAGGGCGCATCCTCAAGGGAGCAGAGCACGATGCCGGCAATGTAAGCGCCCGTGATGTCGGCGATGCCGAAATACTGCTCCGCGATGTAGGCCATCGCAAAGCAGAAGGCGAGGCTGACGATGGTGATGCGCTGGGTGTGGGGGTTGCGGCGGTCCAGCCAGAGCATGGCCTTGTGGATGATGAGGCCGATGACGATGGCTGCGATGAAGAAGAGGACGGTGTCCATCAGCACATCGACGAGGCTGGTGTCTGCGCCGCCGCTGGCACCCAGCACACAGGTGAGCACCACGATGCCGATGACATCATCAATGACGGCTGCGCTGACGATGGTGGTGCCGAGGAAGCTCTTGAGCTTGCCCAGCTCCTGCAGGGTGGCGACGGTGATGGAGACGCTGGTGGCCGTCATGATGGTGCCGATGAAGAGCGCCCGATAAAACTCCGGGCTGCCCAGCGCCGAGAAGCCGTAGAACAGGCTGTAGAGCAGGGTGCCGCCTGCCAGAGGCACGGCCACGCCCACGCAGGCGATGAGGGTGGCGATGGGGCCGGCCCGCATCAGCTCCTGAAGGTTGGTGCCGAGGCCGGTGGTGAACATCAGCAGCACGACGCCGATCTCAGCAAAAATGGCGATGGAGTCGCTGGGCTGCACGAGATTCAGCAGACAGGGACCGATGACAAGACCTGCGATGATCTCGCCCACCACCTGCGGCGCCCGGCATTTGCGGGCGAGCAGCGCGAAGAACTTGGCGCTGATGAGGATGAGGGCGAGATTCCGAAAGATGGAATACATATGCGATCCTTCCTTTGACGTTAGCAATCGTCCTGCTCCCCCGTAAGCCCTGCCATGCGCCGCGCACGAAGACAGAAGGGGAGAAGGACGTCTTTTATTATAGTCCATCTTTCGGCGAAATGCAAAGGAAAACTGGCTTGGAAATGACGAATGATGCCATATAAAAAAGATATGACGGATATACTGGAAAAGCATAAAAAGAATGATGAGGGAGATCTTGCTGTCATGCGCTCAAAAATACGAAAAAAATCCTGCGGGAGGGCTTGACAATTTTTGCGGGGCTTGCTATAATAAATTGCTGTCTGAACAGACACGCCGCACAGTCCGCGCGACGCCGCGCTGGCTGTGTACCCTTGGCCTCATATTCTTGAGGCCCTTAAGTCCAAAAGGAGGTGCTACAAAATGGCAAAGTACGAAACCATGCTGATTACCAGCGCTGCTCTCGACGAGGAGGCTTCTTCCGCTCTCATCGGTAAGTTCAAGTCCCTGATCGAGGCTAACGGTACCATCGATTCCATCGATGAGTGGGGCAAGCGCCGTCTGGCCTACCCCATCAACGATGAGGAGGAAGGCGTCTACACCGTGATCAACTTCACTGCTGACCCCAGCTTCCCCGCTGAGCTCGACCGTGTGTACAAGATCACTGAGGGCGTTATGCGCAGCCTGATCGTTGCCCACGAGGAGTAATCTTTTCGTGACGAAAAAGGAGTCCGTATTATGTTGAATGTTGTAGCGATCATGGGCCGTCTCGTGGCGGATCCCGAGCTTCGCACCACCCAGAGCGGCACCAATGTGTGCAGCTTCCGCATTGCGTGTGACCGCAACTTTGCCCGTCAGGGCGAGCAGCGTCAGGCCGATTTCATCGACATCGTCGCATGGCGCCAGCAGGCAGAGTTCGTCTCCAAGTATTTCCAGAAGGGCAGTCTGATCGCCATCGAAGGCAGTCTCCAGACCCGCCAGTATCAGGACAAGAACGGAAACAACCGCACCGCTGTGGAGGTCGTGGCAAACAACGTCAACTTTGCTGGCTCCAAATCGAATGGCAGCAATCAGGGCGGCGGCAGCTATCAGAATGCTGCTCCGTCCTACCAGAACGCAGCCCCTGCCCGTCCGGCTGCTGTGGAGGCAGCTCCCAGCTATTCTGCCGGCAATGCAGATGACTTCGCCGTTATCGACGACAGCGACGACCTGCCGTTCTGATTCCCGAACCGGTGTTTTAACCGTAAAAATCCAACAGGAGGTAATAAGCAATGGCTTTTGAAAGAACCGAAGGCTCTCGTCCCGCACGCCCCATGCGTCGCGGCCGCAAGAAGGTTTGCAGCTTCTGTGTCGATCGCATCGACACCATCGATTACAAGGACGTTCCCCGTCTGCGTAAGTACGTCTCTGAGCGTGCAAAGATCATTCCCCGCCGTGTTACCGGCACCTGCGCTTTCCATCAGCGCGCACTGACCGTGGCTATCAAGCGTGCTCGTCACGTTGCTCTGATGCCCTACGTCAGCGACTAATCTGAGATAATCAACCCAATCAAAATAATCAGCGATCAGCAAAGCGCCCTCACCGATGACAAGGTGAGGGCGCTTTTTGGTTGTCATTCAGAGGCATAGAAAAGAGCTTCGGGATCTCCCGAAGCTCTTTTCGCTGGATAAGTCACAGCGTCTTGCAGAACTCTTTCAGGTAGGCGCGGAACGCCTCGCCGATCTCGGGGTGCTGCAGGGCCAGCTCCACCTGTGCCTCAGCGACCTTGAGCTTGTTGCCCATGTCGTAGTGCTTGCCGGTGAACTCCACAGCCGTCATACCGCCGTAGTTGCGGGCATACTCGGCCATGGCGTCGGTCAGCTGGATCTCGCCGCCGGCACCGGGCTTGGTCCTGGCGAGGATGTCATAGATCTCCGGGGTCAGCAGCACACGGCCCAGAATGGAGTAGTTGCTGAACTCCTGACCCTTCTTGGGCTTCTCGATCATATCGTCCACAAAGAAGTAATTGTCATGGATGGGGGTGGTCTTGAGGCTGCAATAACGGCTCACGTCGGCCCAAGGCACGGCGGACACGCCGGCAGCCGGGCGGCCGAACTCCTCGTAGGCACGGATGAGCTGGGCGCAGACCGGGTCCTCACCCCAGATGACGTCGTCACCGTAGATGACCACGAAGGGGTCGTCGCCGGTGAAGGGCTTGGCCATGCTGACAGCGTGGCCGAGGCCGAGGGTCTGCTGCTGGCGGACGAAGAAGATGTTGGCCAGATCAGAGATGCCGAGGCACTCTTCCAGCATCTTCTCCTTGCCGGGAGCGGCAAGTTTTGCTTCCAGCTCAGGGCTGCGGTCAAAGTGGTCCTGGATGATGTCCTGATTGCGGCTCACGATGATAAGGATGTCGGTGATGCCGGAGCGGACAGCCTCCTCCACCAGATACTGGATGGCGGGTTTGTCCACGAGGGGGAGCATTCCTTTGGGCATCGCCTTGGTGGCGGGCAGCACCCGGGTGCCAAGACCTGCTGCCGGAATGACCGCCTTGGTGATCTTTTTCATGATTCAGACTCCTTTGGTTTATAGTCTCGGCTGAGGGTGCCTCAGCCGGCAAGAGCAGTAAGCAGAGCCTGCAGATCGGGGCCCAGCAGCAGGGTAAAGGCGCTGCCCCCCACCATCAGCAGCAGCATACACAGCAGCACGGCCCCAAGGCTGACGCCGCCCTGGGCGCGGAGCACGGCCTGACGCTGCTGGGCGTCGGGGAACTCGGACTGGATGCGGCGGATGTGGTCGGCGGCGCTTTTGCGGTAGAGCCACTTGCCGTACATACCGCGCACCAGCATCAGCACGAAGCTGAGGACAGAGCAGACCCGGGCAAATACCGTCAGAGCCGAAGCGCTCATGGCGGGGGCGAGGGCGCTGCCGGAGAGCTGCAGCATCTCGATAAAGGTGGGCGCTGCCAGCAGAAGTTCAGCGGCCAGAAAGCCGAAGGCCGGCTTCCACGCCTTGCGGTAGAAGAAGTAGAAGGGGCCGAACAGCAGAGCCGAAAAGCTCATGGATACCTTGCTCTTCTGGAGCTGCATCCGGCTGTAAGCGGCGAGGTAAGCGGGGGCGGCGGGGCCGATATAGTCCAGCCAGTCCTGACGGGCGATGCCGTCCATCTTGGCCTCTTTGCCGAAAGCGTCCTCAAAAAACTCCTTCTCCGGGTCAGCGGAAGTGCCGAACTGACGGTACATCTGGGAGTAGTCGAAAGTCTCTTCATCGCTGTCGCGGGAAGAAGGAGGCTCCTGCCCCTCGGGGGGCAGCACAGCACCGCAGCAGCGGCATGTTTCCTCATCCCGCAGGGTGCGCTCGCCGCAGGACGGACAGGTGCGGAGCTGGCTCTCCTCGTAGGGGAACTTCCACTCGTAGCCGGCGGCGTGGGCGGGGCGGTGAATGCACTGGCTCAGCTTCTCGTAGCAGACGCGGTGATAAGGCGCGCCGCAGTCGGGGCAGACCACGATGTCATCCTGAAGTGTGAGGGGCTTGCCGCAGCCTTCACACGGACAGCCATAGTATTTTGGCATAACATCCTCCAATGAATAGGGTAGTTTATCAGTATTATACACTTAAAATGCGGAAAAGAAAAGGCGGAAATCTTCAAATTTCCAGCACAATGGTATTTTTTCCTCTTTACTTTATCATGGATTCTGGGTATACTAATGAAGTATCTGTGTATAAACTGTATCTTTTGGGAGTAAATCTCTCCGTCATTGGCCGAGTCCTCGGGCAGGCTTTCCTTCGTACAACCTCTCCGTCACGCCTACGGCGTGCCACCTCCCCTGGTAGGGGAGGCTTTGGCAGTCCCCGCAAAGTGAACGGTTTCGCCAGAGGCTCCCCTACTAGGGGAGCTGTCGAGCGTCAGCGAGACTGAGAGGTTGTACTAAGACGGGCCTGCCCCTGTGCGTGGCTGATGATGAAGAGACTGCTCCTGTTCTTTGAGACGAGAGGAATAAAACGATGATCACCACTGATGAACTGAAAGTACAGCTGGCTGAATACCACACCGCTGTAAAAGACTTGGAGGAGGCGCTGGCCATCGACGCTTCCCGCAAGCGCGTGCAGGAGCTGGAGCACACCATGTCCCGCCCCGGCTTCTACGACGACGCTGAGCTGAGCAAGAAGGTCTTCGACGAGGTGGGCGACCTGAAGGGCAAGCTGACCCGCTTCGAGAAGCTGCAGGGCCTGTACGATGACGCCGAGACCATGCTGGTCATGCTGGACGAGGAGTACGACCCCGAGATGGTGCCGGAGGCCGAAGAGGCCGTCAACGCTGTGGGCAAGGCTGTGGACGAGCTGCAGCTGATGACCATGCTGAACGGTGAGTACGACCATAGCAACGCCATCCTGACCTTCCACGCCGGCACCGGCGGCACCGAGGCACAGGACTGGGCCGAGATGCTCTACCGTATGTACAACAAGTGGGCGCAGGCTCACGGCATGACCGTCGAGGTCCTGGACTATCAGGACGGCGACGAGGCCGGCATGAAGAGCGCTTCCATGATGGTCAAGGGTGCCAACGCCTACGGCCTGCTCAAGAGCGAGAACGGCGTCCACCGTCTGGTGCGCGTCTCTCCCTTTGACGCCAACGCCCGCCGTCAGACCAGCTTTGCCTCTCTGGAAGTCATGCCCGAGCTGGACAACACCATCCAGGTGGACATCCGCCCCGAGGACATCGAGATGCAGGTCTACCGCTCCTCCGGTGCCGGCGGCCAGCACATCAACAAGACTTCTTCCGCTGTCCGACTCATCCATAAGCCCACCGGCATCGTGGTCAGCTGCCAGACCCAGCGCAGCCAGTTCCAGAACCGCGACTACGCCATGGAAATGCTGAAGGCAAAGCTGTACCAGATCGCCAAGCAGCAGCACATGGATAAGATCGACGACATCAAGGGCGTCCAGAACGAGATCGCATGGGGCCACCAGATCCGCTCCTACGTCTTTATGCCCTACACCATGGTCAAGGACCACCGCACCAACTACGAGACCGGCAATGTGGACGCTGTCATGGACGGCGACCTCGACGGCTTCATCTTCGCTTACCTCAAGGCCGCAAGCCGTGGTGAGCTGCAGGATACCTGAGCCGGAGCACGACCCTGAAAAAATCAGCACCCGCTTTTCTGCCCGATGGGGGAGAGAGGCGGGTGTTTTTTTGTCCGGGAAAAAACGGCCCATGGACAAATCGCTCATGCCGCTGCACGGAAGGTGTGGAGAAGGTGTGGCGCAGCGGCCTTTTTGTGAGAAATGACAAATATTCGTCCGAAAGATTGTTGACAAAAGCCATTGAAAAACCTATAGGGGGGGGGGGTAAAATAAAAGAAGGAAAAACCACGAAACAGGAGGTAAAAATTATGCGGTTACGGAAAAATATGAAGCGGACGGCAGCGGCCGTCCTGGCCCTGAGCATGGCGGTGTCGGCAGTTGCTGCCCCGGCCTCGGCTGCTTACATCTGTGATGTGAGTCAGGGCAGTGTGGAAGTCTCGGTGAATGAGAAAGGCGAGAAGACCATCAAGGTCGGCGACGACAGTGTCACCATCAAGAAGGACGGCACCAAGGAAACGACCGGAAAAGGCATCAAGGATGATGGTACCGGCGTAGAGGGCATCATCATCACCGGCGACAACACCGGCGACAATACCAAGCCCACCGAAAGCCTGAACGCAGAGGAAGAGAACACTTCCGAGGCCGAAAAGTCCGGCGAAAACACCTCCGAGGTTGAAAAGTCCGGCGAGACCGAGGAGCAGGCCCAGGAGCCCGGCTCTCTGGAGCTGCTGGCCCCGGAGGACGAGGAGAAGCAGGCCCAGGAGAAGGAGACTCAGGAGAAGCCCGCCGACTCTCAGGAGCCGGAACAGACCGAAAAGACCGAACAGGCCTCCGATCAGGTGATCGAGTACGACCAGTATGACCCCGAAGCCCAGCAGGAGGCCGCAAAGCCCGCCCCCAAGCCTGCTGCGGAGCAGGAGACCGGGGAGAAAAAGACCGCTGAGGAGAAGACCTACGAGGACACCAACGCCCCCATCTCCTTTACCGAAAAGGCTCAGGACGCTGCCAGAAATGTGGTAAAGATCATCAATAATTATACCAAGCCCCTGACGGTCATCTTTAGTAACCTGAAGGTGGATGCAGGGGATACGGGCAAAGATGCTGTGAAGATCGAGGGCACCGGCGATGTGACGCTGGAGCTGGAGGGCAAGAATGAGCTGACCGGCGGCAACAGCGGCGATTTTGGGACGAGAGGAATAACATCTGATAAAGGCAAGCTGACGATCCAGGGCAAGGAGGGCTCCTCTCTGTCTACCACCGGCGGCTCGGGCACTCAGGGCGGATCCTTTGGCATATGTGCTACTAGTGGAAAGCTGGATCTGGTGAATGCAACGGTTACGGCCACCGGCGGTTTCGGCGGCGGTACAGGCATATCTGCCAACGATGAGGTTAACATCAAAAATTCGAAGCTCACTGCAAAGGGCGGCGGCCAGCTGCACCCTGGAGAGGATACAAGTACAGGTGGCGGCACAGGCATTAGCCTCTTCGTGAAGGGAAAGCTCGTTGTTGGAGAGGGCAGCGAGGTCATTGCCATTGGCGGCGATGATAAGACTGTGAAGAGAAGTGCCTGGGGTGGTGCTGCTCTCCGCTTCTTGGGGACAGGCGTTGGCTGCGGCTATGAGGTCCAGAAGGGCGGTAAGCTGACGGCGATCGGCGGCAATGCAGAGTCGAAAAGCGGCGTTGTTACCGGAGGCGATGCTCTCAATGGAATGGGTGGCGGTATCGTGTCCTCTGGTGAGACTACGCTCATCGGTGGCAATGCCAAGTCGGGCTCGGGCAAGGCCACCGGCGGCAATGCGAGTTTCTATGATGGTAATAGTAACCAAGTTACTGTGAAGGGAGGCACGACAACTGCGCTGGGCGGCAAGGCAGAGGGCGCCGACGGCAAAGCCACCAATGGCAGCAGCATCAAGACTAGCAGGAGTGGCAAGATTGGCCTGAGTGTTGAAACGGGCGGTACCCTTGTCACCGCCATGCCGGGCGAGCGGGATGGAAAGGGAAACGGTATCATCGGAAATGTCGAGATCAAGACCGATGGCGGCAAGATCGAAGAGGTGGAGAACGCCAAGGTAGTCAAGAAGGAGGACGGCAGCATTACCGTCACAGGTGACCTAGTCGGCATCAAGCAGGACGGCCACAGCTACGAGCTGACGGCTACGGTGGAGCCCACCTGCACCACCCCGGGCAAGCGGGTCTATACCTGCACCACCCCGGGCCATACGGACGATACCTACGAGGAGACCATCGATGCGCTGGGCCACCACTTTACCGCAGTTGAGGTAGTGGCACCCACCTACACCTCCGAGGGCTACACCATCTACAAGTGCGAGACTTGTGGCGAGACCGAGAAGCGGGAATTTGTGCCGATGCTGGTACCCGAGAGCAACGGCGGCTCCTCCGCTGTCACCCTCACCGTTACCGGGGCAGGGGCCTACGAGACCTCCATGGCCGATGGCCGGTATGTTGTGGCAGTGCCTGCTGAGACTGCCGTCCTTTCCGGCTGCCTGAGCAACCTGAAGGAGCTGAAGGCGCAGGGCGTGAACACCCTCGTGTTCCGCACCCAGCTCCGTGAGACCGCCCTCGACATCGACAGGATGCTGTCTCTGGGCGTGGACGACACCCTCTTTACCCTCACCCACTCCGGTGAGAGCGCAGAGCTGACGGTGGGCGGTTTTGCACACAACGAGCTGCTCCGCTAAGCTTAGCCTCCCCCGCAGGCGGAGTTTACCGCAAGGCTCCGCTTTCCTATAAGAATGCCCCCGGCACTTCCGCATGGTGCCGGGGGCTTTTTGTACCTATCTTATTGTAAGTCGCCCAGGATCCCCGGCCAGAGGGCTTCCTCCTGCCGCATGGCGACGAAGCAGCAGTCGAGGTACATCTTGTTCACGGCAGCGACGATGGTGCCGCGCAGCAGACGCTTTTCGTCGGCGGCATCCGGGTCGAGGTCGCGGATGGTGCGGCTGGCCCCGAAAATGTAGGGCAGGCAGTTCTCCACCTCGTCGCAGAAGTAGTCGTAGGCTTCGGCGGCGGTGCAGTGAGCCCGCTGCATCTGGAACAGGGCGTCGATGTTTTCCAGCGAGAGGACATTTTTAGACAATACGATATAGATGAGAGAAGCCAGCTGTTCGCGGGAATACTTCTTTTTGACGGGGTGGGAGATGACTCCTTTCTTGACGTAGTTGCTCACCATGGAGGGGGTGAGCTCCACCCCGGGGAAGCCCCGGAAGCAGCTGTTGACGAGCTGCACGGTCTGGTCGAGATACAGCCCCACGGAGGGAAGCTCCCGGTAGCGCGGCAGGGAAAACCCGGCGGCGCAGGCCGTGACACGGCGTTTCATTTCCTGATTCATGGTGGTAGTATATCGCATTTTTGAGTCGGGGTCAACCGTTTATGAAAACGATATTAAGAATTTTACAAATCGCTTGACAGGTTTTTGAAAAACTGATATAGTGGACTCGCAGAACGTAAAAAATGCGGCGGACACCCGCCGGAATGGAGATAGATGAGATGAAACGAATCGTTGTGGACTCTTCTGCCAGCCTGTATCAGATGGACGGCATTGATTTTGCCGCTGTGCCTCTGAAGATCGTGACCGACGAGAGGGAATACCTCGACGACGGCACGCTGGACGCCGTGGAGATGGCGACTACCCTGCGCACCTATAAGGGCAAGACCAGCACCTCCTGCCCCAACATCGGCGACTGGCTGGAGGCTTATGAGGGCGCAGATGAAATTTATGCCATCACCATCACCGGCACCCTGTCGGGCAGCTGCAACGCCGCCCAGCTGGCCGCAGAAGAGTATCAGGCAGAGCACCCGGGTGCTCAGGTCTTTGTGCTGGACAGCCTGTCTGCCGGCCCGGAGCTGGTGCTGCTGGCAGAGCATATCCGTGCGCTCATCCAAGAGGGCAGGGAGTTTGACGACGTCTGCGAAGAGATGCTGCGCTACCGTCACCACACCCATCTGCTGTTCTCGCTGGAATCGCTGGCGAATCTGGCCCGGAATGGCCGGGTGAAGCCCGCCGTGGCCGCTGTGGCGCGGATGCTCAACATCCGGGTCATCGGCAAGGCCAGCGATGTGGGCGAACTGGACGTCCTCTGCAAGACCCGCGGCGAGCACGGCGCTCTCGAGCGCATCGTGCTGGAGCTCAAAGGCCACGGCTACACGAACGGCAAGGTCATCATTGCCCACTGCGGCAACCCCGCCGCCGCCGAGCGCCTGATGCACATGGTGAAAGCTGTCTTCGAGGGCGCACAGGTGCGGGTGACCGAGTGCGGCGGCCTGTGCAGCTACTACGCCGAGCTGGGCGGCCTCATGGTGGGCTTCGAGGACGCGGACGCCTGAGCTTGAAATCTCCGCATCTCTGCGCTATACTATTCCCATAAAATTGCTGCCGAAAGGCAGCGGGGGAGGCGCAGATGTTCTTTCGGCTTCCGGTCGTACGGTTCTTCAATCGTGTCATCAACAGGGCCACGGTCACAGTGGCCCTTGTTTTGCTGCAGATCGGCTGGCTGCTCTGGGCATTCTTCTCCCTCACCGCCGGAAAGGTGTGGGTGAATGCAGGGCTGAACGTCCTCAGCCTCTTCATCACCCTCTACCTCGTGCGGAAGGACGAAAACAGCGACTATAAGATCATCTGGCTCGTCCTCATCGGCATGATGCCGCTGCTGGGCGGTGCGCTCTATCTGGCCTTCGGCAACAAGGCCCCCGCCAAGCGGATGCGCCAGCGGATGCAGGCGGTGGAGCGCCAGCACACCGCCGACCTCGCCCAGCAGCCGGGCCAGACCGACGCCCTCGACCCCGCCAGCAGGGGACTGAGCCGGTATATTTCGGAGTACGGGCCGTACCCCGCATGGAAAAACTCCACGGCAAAATATTACCCCTGCGGTGAGGCCATGTACCCTGACCTGCTGGCCGACCTCGAAAAAGCAGAGCGCTTCATCTTCCTCGAGTTCTTCATCGTCCGCACCGGCAAGATGTGGAAAGGGGTAGAGGACATCCTCGTCCGCAAGGCGGCGCAGGGGGTGGACGTCCGGCTCATCTACGACGATTTCGGCAGTCTGCTGGGTCTGCCTTCGGATTTCGTGGTGAAGATGGAGCGGGCGCATATCCGCTGCATCCCGTTCAACCCGGTGGTGCCGCTGGTGTCGCTGGTCATGAATCACCGCGACCACCGGAAGATCGTGGTCGTGGACGGAAATACGGCCTATACGGGCGGCATCAACCTGGCCGACGAGTATATCAACGAAGAAGAGCGGTTCGGCTACTGGAAGGACGCAGCCCTCCGCACCGAGGGCGCGGCGGTCTGGAACTTCACGGTGATGTTCCTTGACCACTGGAACGCCTTCCGCCCCAGCGAGGAGGACTATATGTCCTTTATGCCTCAGGCTGTGTCCCTGCCCGCCCAGTCGGACGGAGTGATCCAGCCCTACGGGGACAGCCCGCTGGACGAAGAGGCTCTGGCCGAGACGGTCTACCTGAATATCATCAATCAGGCCCAGCGGTACGTCTATATCTATACGCCCTACTTCGCGGTGGGCGAGACCATGCTGGAAGCCCTCAAGGCGGCGGCAAAGCGGGGCGTGGACGTCCGGCTGGTGCTGCCGGGCATCCCGGACAAGAAGCTCGTCTTCCGGCTGACCCGCTCCTATTATGTGCCGCTGCTCCGGGCGGGGGTGCGCATCTACGAGTTCACGCCCGGCTTCCTCCACGCCAAGTGCTACGTCAGCGATGACCGCGCCGCCGTGGTGGGCAGCATCAACATGGATTACCGCAGCCTCTTCCTCCACTTTGAGTGCGGGGCGCTGCTGCTCTATAACAGTCAGGTCATTGCTCTGCGGGACGATGTGCTCCGCACCCTGCCGGAGTGCCGGGAAGTGCAGCTGGCCGACTGCCGCACCTCGCTGGCCGGGACGCTGCTGGACAGTGTGCTCCGCCTGCTGAGCCCGCTGATGTGAGGGATACTGCGGTAGAATAAGTGGCGAAGTTCTATAAAATAAACGATATATAGTTTAATATTGGATGTTCGCCAACTTGGCGAAGTTCCCCTGATTGGCGAAGTTCGAACTTCGCCAGCTGACCCGAAGTTCGCCACCCTGACGAAGTTTGCTTTATGGCGTTGCTGCGTCGTTATTTTGGAACTTCGCCAGATAACACGTCGGTCTCAGAGTACAGTTGTAAATTTTCTGCGTGGTGCTTGACTTTTGCAGGGAATCGCATATAATAAAGATGATAAATGTGGAAGCCGATATGTCATTGGCACACCCAAAAGGAAAAGACCCCCTCCCGGAGCGGCAATCTCCGAAAGGGGGTCCTTTTTAGTGCTTACGGCCCTTCAGCCATCCGTCAAGCCACTTGCAAATGTAGTAAGAAGCTACATTTGCTCCGACGGACAGGATAAATGTGGAAATATATGCCATTGGACAACACCTCCCTTCCCATAAAACTGGGCGGGGTAGGCCGCAGGACAAGTATAACACAGTTTCCAACCAAAAGATACATAAATAAATAGACTCCTGTCGGGCTATACTACTCCCAAAGAGATGAAAGGGAGCGTAACGCTTATGACACAGAGACAAAAAGCTCTTCTGAGCTGTGCCGTGGCGGCGGCACTGCTGCTGTCCGGCTGCCGCAAAGGCAGCAGCGATTCCGGCAGCATGAGCAGTTCGAACGCCATGTCCGGCTCGTCCGGCAGCGCCAGCACCACCCAGACCGGCGGCTGGAAGACCGGCCTCGGCATCCTGACCGAGGCCTCCGACGAGGCCCGCACCGGCACCATCCATACCATCGCCGCCGCCGTCCTGCTGGACGGAGACGGCAAGCTGGCCGACGTGATGCTGGATGAGCTGGAAGTGGAAGTTACCGCCGACGGCAAAGGCGTCGTCACCATGCCCACCGACTACCGCACCAAGCGCCAGAAAGGGGACGACTACCCGCTGGCAGCGGCATCTTCGCTGAAAAAGGGCTGGGCCGAGCAGGCCGATGACTTCGCCGACTACCTCACCGGCATGACGCCCGAGCAGGCATCCATGCTGGAAACCGATAAGGACGGCAAGGCTGTGGACGCCGATCTGCTGTCCGGCTGCACCATCCGGGTGGATCAGTACCGCGACGCCGTGGCGAAAGCCTGCACGAATGCGGCCGCCCTCGGCGCGGCAAAAGGCGACCGGGTGAGCCTCGGCGTGGAGGCGGAGAATGCCTCTTCGGACATCACCGCCACCGACGACAAGGATGTGAACGCAGAAGTTGACCTTACCGTCGTGGCCCTGACGCTGGATGCCGATGGCCGTGTGACCAGCGCCATCGGCGACATGGCAGAGCCTGCGCTGACCATCGCGGCAGACGGCGGCGTCACCGCCCCGGACACCGTCCGCTCCAAGCTTGAGCTGGGCGACAGCTACGGGATGCGGAACGCATCCAGCCTCGGCAAGGAGTGGTACGAGCACAGCGAGGGCTATTGCAGCTACCTCAAGGGCAAGACGGAGAAAGAGGTGGCGGACATCCCTGCCGACGGCTCGGACGCCGACCTCGCGGCCCTCTGCACCATCTCCATCAACGCCCTGCAAAAGGCCGCAGGGGATGCGTTTGAGAATGCGTCATTATAAATTGAACGGAAAGTCTGACCGTCACCGTGAGGTGGCGGTTTTTTTGCGCCTTTCGCTCATGGGTAGCCTCACCTTTGTCCAACCTCTCCGTCATTGCTGCGCAATGCCACCTCTCCTTGTAGGAGAGGCCTTGGCATACCGTAAAGCTTCACCTCTTCGCCAGAGGCTCCCCTACAAGGGGCAACGGCGACGACCGCCGCCAGCGGCGGAAACAGGGAGGAGCTGTTGGGGCAGCGGTCAGCAGGATGCAAGCGACCGCGCAGCAGACGCTGGGAGCCGCAACCCGGCCTTGGCGAGGAGCTTGCGACGAGACTGAGAGGTTGTACGAAGGAGAGCCTGTCCGTGAGCCTCTGGGAGCCTTTTCACCCCCAAACCTGCGCGAAAGGGCCTGAAACCTGCGTGAATCGCACTTGCGGGGGGGGGGGGGTATGGTATAATAAAATCACCGAGACACACCCCACGATTGGAGGTAGCGACAATGAAAACTGCAAAACGACTCCTTGCCCTTGCCCTTGCAGGCGTGATGGCGCTGGCCCTGCTCACCGGATGCTCGGACAGCAGCTCCCAAGCCAAGCAGGTAGAAGAGTATTTCCGGTACAGGAGGGGACAATTTGCTGACTATCAGAAGGACGAGACGCTGGACAAAAAGCTCAAGGTCATCGCACGGCAGTTCCAGCCGAGCTGGCTGGATGATATGAATGGTGGGCTGACCGATGAGGCACGCAGCATCATTAGAAATGAATTGAGTGACTATGTGATTGCAGGCGACGTTACGCCTTGGGTCGGAGAAGTGAAGCCGGGCCAGAGTGCGCTGGCGCAGGCGGAGAGTATGAAGCAATGCAGGGCTCTAAAGTATGATACTTCTTATGGGTCACAGCCTCTGCGCGCCATAGCCTTTACAATGACGGGCAAAAAGAGCGACGGCCACCGCTATTACCTCGCACTGGTAACATACGCCACCGTCAATACCCCGCAGAACTGACACAGGAGGAAACGACCATGAAGCGAACGAAACTTTTTGCCCTTGCCCTTGCTGGCGTGATGACGCTGGCCCTGCTCACCGGCTGCGGCGATAAGCCGGGCGATAAGCCGGAGGACACCCTCCGGGCCGAGGCTCTGGCAGACATCATAAATGTACAGCGTGGCGTAAACATCACCTGCGAGGCCGATCCGCAGCTGAGTGAGGCGGCGGAGAGGTACACACAGGTGAGCTCTGAGGATGGAAGCACTTTTCTCATTAACAAATTGAAGTTGGGCAATTACCACTCTATCGGTTCTGAGCCTCGCAAAGCTCTCTTGGATACCATCGGCATCGCCCCCGGCACCGCCAACAAACAGGTCATCTTCTACTTTGGAGCGGACAGAGGCTCGGACGACCCCGTCAAGCAGGCCATCGACCTCTGTAACGACTACAGACTGGTACTGCCGGAACCGAATGAGAATAATTGGGCCACTATCAGCTTCCTCGCATCCAGCTACCGGGTCGGCTTCGGAAGCTGGACGGATGATTACAACAAACCCAGGCTCTTCGTCATCATGGTAGGCGACATCCCGGGGAGAAGCTGACGCTCCTGCGGCGGGAAGATAAGAAAAACGGACAGCATCCCCCTCGGAGAGACTCCCCGAGGGGGATTTTTGCGCCTTGCGGAGCGCCCTGTCCTTCATACAACCTCTCCGTCATTGCTTCGCAATGCCACCTCTCCTTGTAGGAGAGGCCTTGGCATACCGTAAAGCCTTGCCTCTTCGCCAGAGGCTCCCCTACTAGGGGAGCTGGCGCGAAGCGCCTGAGAGGTTGTACGAAGGACAGCCTGCCCGTGAGCCGCAGCCGTGCCGGAAAGGCACGGCTTTGTTCAATTTTCCTATGTCCCTCCCTTGAATACAGGCGGAAACCGTCAAAACGCGAAAAAATCGGTTTTCCTCTTGCCAAACGGGGCAAAACGCGCTATTCTATAGTCACAGTTTAACAATTTAGCATGGTAAAGCGGTAAAACGAAGCGCTGCTTCTGAAGCACTGCTTCTAAAGGAGGAATTTGTATATGAAACGTCTGGTATCTGCTTTTCTGGCCGGTGCGATGGCACTGAGCCTTGCCGCCTGCGGCGGTTCTGCATCCACTTCCACGGCTGCTTCTTCTGCCGCCGCCTCTGCCGCCCCGGCAAGCTCCGCGGCCGCTGACAGCGACCTGGCTTATATCCAGTCCAACGGCAAAATGGTCATCGGCTACACCGTGTATGAGCCGATGAACTACACCGACGCAGACGGCAGCTTCACCGGTTTCGACACCGAGCTGGCTACTGCCGTCTGCGAGAAGCTGGGCGTCGAGCCGGAGTTCGTGGAGATCAACTGGGACACCAAGGAGACCGAGCTGGCCGCAAAGAGCATCGACTGCATCTGGAACGGCCTGACCCTGACCGATGACCGGGAGGAGAACATGGCCTGCACCAAGCCCTACGTCAAGAACGCCCAGGTCGTCGTGGTGAAGGACGGCACCGACTACACCTCCACCGCCGACCTCATCGGCAAGACCGTGGTGGCCGAGGCCGGCTCTGCCGGTGAGACCACCATCACCGAGAACGCCGACCTGTCTCAGGCTGATTTCATCTCCAAGGCTGTTCAGACCGACTGCCTGATGGAAGTCGCCGCCGGTACCGCTGACGCCGCCATCCTCGACCTGACGCTGGCTTCTGCCATGATCGGCGAGGGTACCGATTACGCAAACCTCAAGATGGTGGATGAGCTGAACGTCGAGGAGTACGGCGTGGCCTTCCGCAAGGGCAGCGATGTGGCCGAGGCTGTGGACAATGCATTCGACGAGCTGAAGGCTGACGGCACCATGCAGGCTCTGGCCGACAAGTACGGCCTGACTCTGGCTGAGTAACTTACATTATAAACGGATAGGTGTAGTGATTCTGTGACTGTGATTTTGGAGCGTCTGACCGGCGCATTCGCGCTCAACTGTGAGCTGTTCTTTCTGACCTTGCTGTTTTCGCTGCCGCTGGGCCTTGTGGTGGCCTTTGGCTCCATGAGCCGGTGCGCACCGCTGCGGGGCGTCGTCAAGACCTTCGTGTGGGTCATCCGCGGTACGCCGCTGATGCTCCAGATCATCGTCATCTACCTCGGCCCCGGCCTGCTGGGCATGACCAACCCCTGGCCCTCCGGCTCTTCGGGCCGTCTGGTGGCGGCGGTGGTGGCTTTCGCCATCAACTACGCCTGCTACTTCTCTGAGATCTACCGCGGCGGCATCGAGGATGTGCCGAAAGGCCAGACCGAGGCCGGTCAGGTGCTGGGCATGACAAAGAGCCAGATCTTTTTCAAGGTCACGCTCCTGCAGGTCGTCAAGCGCATCCTGCCCCCGATGGGCAACGAGGTCATCACGCTGGTGAAGGATACCTCGCTGGCGAATGTCATCGCCAACAAGGAGATTATCATGATGGCAAAGGAGTACAGCGCCAAGGGCCTTATCTGGCCGCTGTTCTCCACCGCGATCTTCTTCCTCGTCTTTGTCGGCGCACTTACCCTGCTGCTGGACTGGGCCGAGAAAAAGATGGACTATTTCCGCTGCTAAGGAGGATACTGAATTATGGCATTACTCGAAGCCTCTGGCATCGGGAAGAACTTTGGGGAGACGAAAGTTCTCAAGGACATCTCCCTCACCCTCGAGCAGGGCGAGGCGCTGGCCATCATCGGCTCCTCCGGCTCGGGCAAGACGACGTTGCTGCGCTGCCTGAACTTCCTTGAGCGTCCCGACACCGGCGTTATCCGGGTGAACGGCGAGACCATGTGGGACGCCGCCGACCCCGCCACCCAGCGGGAGAGCGAGGTGCGGAAAAAGCGCCTCCACTTCGGCCTCGTGTTCCAGAACTTCAACCTCTTCCCCCAGTACACCGCGCTGGAAAACGTGATGCTGGCGGGGGAGCTTCTGGCAAAGGAGCAGCCCGGCTACAAGGCCAACAAAAAGGCCATCCACGCCCAGCTGGAAGCACAGGCTCGTGACCTGCTGGCCCAGATGGGCCTGTCGGAGCGGGCAGGCCACTACCCCCACCAGCTCTCCGGCGGTCAGCAGCAGCGGGTGGCCATCGCCCGCGCACTGGCGCTCCACCCGGACATCCTCTGCTTCGATGAGCCCACCAGCGCCCTCGACCCGGAGCTGACCGGCGAAGTCCTCCGCGTCCTGCGGGACCTCGCCGACCGCAAGACCACCATGATCATCGTCACCCATGAGATGCACTTCGCCCGGGACGTGGCCGACCGCATCCTGTTCATGGACGGCGGCGTTGTGGTGGAGGAAGGTCCGGCCCGCCAGCTCATCGACCACCCCCAGGAGGAGCGCACCAAGCAGTTTTTGGCGCACTACGCGGAATAAGATAGGCTATGGCCCTCCCCGCTCGGGAGGGCTTTTTTGCGTATGCGGCGCATGGTCAGGCTGTCCTTCGTACAACCTCTCAGGCGCTTCGCGCCAGCTCCCCTAGTAGGGGAGCCTCTGGCGAAGAGATGAAGTTTCCCGTCATGCCAAAGCCTCCCCTCGGTAGGGGAGGTGGCACGCCGTAGGCGTGACGGAGAGGTTTAGCTCCTTTTGTGCCATTCACGCCGAAAACACCACGATTCGCGCAAATTTTATTTACATTCTCTGAATTTTTTGGTAAGCTTGTATCGAGAAAGGATGATTCTTCAAAAGACGAACAGACCAAAGGAGGACAGACTATGAGACTGAAAAGCGCACTCCGGCGGGGCGTGGCCGCCGCCGTCATCGCGGGCATCGTGGTAAGCTCCGGCATCCCGGCCTATGCGGCCCGGTGGAACATCGCCGACGGCGACATCACCGTGAGAGCGGACGAGGCCGAAGGGACAAACAGGGTCTCACAGGGGAAGAATGTGGATGTGAAGGACACCGACACCGTCATCACCGGCAAGTCGGAGGAGCATACCGTCACCATCGACACCTCCGGCGGCAAAGTGGACGTCACCTTCGATGACCTGAAGATCGACGTCAGCGGCAAGACCGAGGGGGATGGCAGCGATGACAGCCCAGTCGATGCGGGCAAAGCCGCCGTCACCGTGAAGGGCGACCACGATGCCGCCATCGAGCTGGACGGCGACAACAAGCTGAAGAGCGGCGGCAAAAATGCGGGCCTTGAGAAGAACGATGAAAGGTCTGAAGATGGCAAAACCATCTCCGGCAAGCTGACTATCAAGGACGACAAGGGCAAAGACGGCTCCCTCACCGCTGAGGGCGGCGAAGGCGGCGGCGCAGGCATCGGCGGAAAGCACGAAAGCGGTGCCGGAGACATCAAGATCACCGGCGGCACGATAGAGGCCGTGGGCGGCGAGGGTGCTGCCGGTATCGGCGGCGGTGTGTACGGCACAGGCCACGACATCGAAATTTCCGGCGGCAAGGTGTCGGCCACGGGCGGCGATGCGAATGAAAATCTGCATTCCTCCCGCCCCGGTGCGGCTGGCATCGGCGACGGCGCGGGTACGGGAGGCACCGGCGCGGGTACGGGAGGTGAGATAGTCCCGGACGCACCCAGCAACCCCAATCACATCTATATCTCCGGCGACGCCGAGGTGGAGGCCAAGGCGGGCGCAAGCACCGGCGGCAAAACTGCGGCCATCGGCGGCGGAGATGTCGGCGAGATACCCAACAGCGCCCTCTCCGACGACCACCACAAGGTGACGGGCGGCAGTCTGACCCGCTACGACCCCGCCGGGAAGAAGATGGAGGACTACAGCTACGACCGGCGGACGCCCTCCCAGTGGGAGCAGCCCGATGATAGCGAGAACGACGACGAGGACGACACCCCGAACTCACAGTCTGGCGAGGTGCCGGACCGTGTGAAGCAGATGTACGAGGCCATCGGCGTGATCACCCATCTGGATGGCACACAGGAGCTTGGTGACGTGACCACGGCGGAGTATGACCCGGTCAACAGGGTCCTGAGCTTCGACGCCCATGGTTCGGTCTTTCGGATGACAGGCGACTCGCTGCGGGAGCTTGCAAAGGAGGTCCATGAGCTTCGCATCCGGTTCCTTGATGGGAACGGGCAGGAAATGGAGGCCGTCATTCCGCTGGCCCGAATCAAAGATCTGGTCGGCGTGAATGGTGCGTTCGAACTCGAGCTGTCCCAGGAAGGGCTCTATCGCTTCTATGTTGTCGGGCAGACGGGATATGATAGAAAAACATTCTCGGATGAGACCGCCCTGCGCCGAAACGGCAAGGAACTGGTCCTCGTGTACCGCGTTGGCGATGAGGAGCAGAAAGCGCAGGAGACTGCCCGGGTGGAAGAGGCGATCGCCCGCCGCAAGCAGGAGAAAGAGCAATGGGGAACGGTCCTCTCCGGTCGAGAAAGCAGCTCCCTGAGCGGACTGCCCGAGCTGACTCAGCCGGGAACGGGTACCGTCGGCGGCGTGACCGACTTCAGCGCAGCCCCGAAGGATCCCACCATCATCGACATGGGCCCCATCACGGTCCGTCCGTCCGAGCAGCCCGAGCTGACTCAGCCGGGAACGGACACCGTCGGCGGCGTGACCGACTCCATCGCAGACCCGAAGGTCATCCACACGGGCTCCATCACGGTCCGTCTGCCCGGGAAGTCCGCCTCCAACCCGACGGTGTGGAAGACATTTACCGGTAACATCGTGAAGCTCGTGGGCGGGAAGCAGGACAGCAAGAAGGACGACCCGGCCCCCTCCGTCGGTGGCCTCAGCGGGCCGACGACTCTCTCGCCGGACAGCCTTACCACGGTCCAGCAGCCGGAGCAGGCCGCAGACCCCGGGCCGGAAGACTCCATCCGGATACCGCTTCTTGAGGACGAGGAAAAGATGACCATTCAGCCTTTCACGGAGAAGACCCCGGCGGAGGAACAGACCGATACTGCCGGACCTCGCGGCCAGCAGGGCAGGCGGGATGACCCCGTCCGGCAGACCGAGGCAGGCCCTCGCGGCCAGCAGGGCAGGCGGGATGATTCCGCCCAGCAGACCGAGGCAGGCCCTCGCGGGGCACAGGCAAGCAGAGACGGCGATAAGACCGGTGAACCCCGCGGCCCTCGGGGCCGACACGCGGGACGCGGAAACTGACCTGCGCACAATCACCAAAAACCACCGATAGAAAATAGCAATGTTGTACGAAGAAATCTGTCCCAAACCCCTTGCAAAATCACGATGAGCTGAGTATAATACCACTCATGAAACGCAAAACGTCCTGCCCCTCGTCCGGCAGGGCGTTTTTGTCGGTAAAGATTCGGCAAAGAAATGTTAAGTGACCGCCCGGGGAGGGGCTTTGTATGACAAAAGACATGACACAGGGCAGCCCGCTCAAGCTCATCCTTGCCTTTGCGGTGCCGCTGATGCTGGGCAGTCTGTTCCAGCAGTTCTACAATCTGGCCGATACCATCATCGTGGGCCGTTTCGTGGGCGTGGATGCGCTGGCAGCGGTGGGCAGCGTGGGCGGCCTGAACTATCTGGTGCTGGGCTTCGTCAACGGCATCGCCTGCGGCTTCTCCATCCCCATCTCGTGGACCTTCGGCGCGAAGGACTACAGCGAGATGCGGCGCTACACCGCCAATACCGTCTGGCTCAGCCTCTTTTTCGCCGTCGTGCTCACGGTGGTGACGGTGGCCCTGACCCGGGCGGTGCTGGTCTGGACCAACACCCCCGACAACATCATCGACATCGCGGACATCTACATCCGCACCATCTTCTGGGGCATCCCCTTCACCCTGCTGTACAACGTCACCAGCGCCCTCATGCGCGCGCTGGGCGACAGCAAGCGGCCTCTCTATTTCCTGCTGGTGGCCAGTGTGCTGAACATCGGCCTCGACCTGCTCTGCATCCTCACCTTCCGGATGGGAGCGTTCGGTGCGGCCTTCGCCACCGTGTTCAGTCAGGCGGTGGCGGGCATCGGCAGTCTCATCTACATCGGCCGCCACTACCCGGAGCTGAAATGGAGCAGGGAAGAGGGACGTCTGAGCGCCAGCCACTGCCTCAAGCTCTGCAACATGGGCATCCCCATGGGCCTGCAGTGCAGCATCACCGCCATCGGCAGCGTCGTGCTGCAGGGCGCGGTGAACGGTCTGGGCAGCAGCATCGTGGCCGCGCAGACCGCAGGCAGCAAGGCCGCTCAGTTCCTCAGCGTGCCGCTGGAGAGCATCGGCACCGCCATGACCACCTACGCCAGCCAGAACATGGGCGCTCACGACCTCAAGCGTGTGGACCGGGGCGTCAATACCGCGCTGGGAATTGGCTGCGTCTACAGTGTGGCGTCCTTCCTCATCCTGCGTGTGCTGGATGTGCCGCTTATCAGCCTCTTCCTCGAGAGCAGCGAGGTGGAGATCATGGCGAATGCCCGCAGCTTCATCTTCTGGAACAGCGTGTTCTACATCCCGCTGGCTGTCCTCATCATCTACCGCTACACCATCCAGGGCCTGGGCTATTCCGGCCTTGCCATGTTCGCGGGGGTGGCCGAGATGGTCGCCCGTGCCATGGTGGGCTTCTGGTTCGTGCCGCTCTGGGGCTACTTTGCGGCCTGCATCGCCAACCCTGTGGCATGGTTCTTCGCCTGTTTCTTCCTCATCCCGGCGTACTTTGCAGTGCGCAAGCGGCTGATGAAAGAGCTTGCCGCAGCGCGGATGGAGGACTGAGGGAAACTTCGCTCAAGCCTCTCCCTTTGGGAGAGGTGGCATTGCGAAGCAATGACGGAGAGGGCAAGCTCACTTCCCAAGAGTATCTGCACAGCGATAGGCACTGGCTTTTGTCAGAGCGGTGCTATCGCTGTGCTTTTTGCTTTTCTGTAGCATCCTTGCCCTCTCAGTCTCGCTCCGCTCGCCAGCTCTCCCAGAGGGAGAGCCTTTGGCAGGCCGGTCAGGCCCACGCGGGACGAGCAAAGTTTGATTTTATCGGAAACAGTAGTGCCCTGCTACAGAGATTCACAGCAGCTTGACAAAGTGCTCTTGTCTAGAAGCTGCTGCCCTCTGTAGCAGGGCACTATTTTTTACGCCATATTGAGCTTTCAGCGGTCAGCGCAGAGTTGCCCGGCACGCCAGTGGTGCTTCGCACCCGGGTTGCGGCTCCCAGCATCCGCTGCGCTCCGCTTGCGTCTTGCTGGCCGCTGCCCCAACAGCTCCTCCCTGTTTCCGCCGCTGGCGGCGGTCGTCGTTGTTGCCCCCTTTGGGGGAGCTGGCGCGTAAGCGCCTGAGAGGGCTACTTTTGTTGTATTTCAGCAATAAATCTTGACAAAATGTGGCAGAAGTTGTATCTTCGAAACATAAATACGCCGCCGGTGCAGGGAGAGAGCCTGCGGGGCAGCCAAGATGTAAAGGAGAGATACGATGAGACTGAAAAATACGCTCCGGCGCGGAGTTGCTGCGGCAGTCATTGCGGGTATCGTGGTAACTTCTGGCCTGCCGGTCTATGCAAAGACGTGGGACATTTCCGAGGGCAGCATCACCGTCGAAGCAGACGGAGAAGAGGATGGAAAGTCCTATAATAAGGTCACTCAGGGTGATAAGGAAACGGTGCGGGACACCGACACTGTCATCACCGGCAAGTCTGAAAAGAACACCGTTACGATCAAATCGGGGGGGGGGGGCAGACCTCTGACGTGACCCTCAAGGACGTCAGCATCAAGTCGGACAAAGACGCCGCCCTCAAGGTAGAAGGCGACGGCAACGTCCGGCTGGAGCTGGACGGCAAGAACGAGCTGAAGAGCGGCGCTAACCACGCAGGCGTCGAGAAGAACAACAGCGACTCTAAGGGTACACTGACCATTAAGGATGATACTGGCGAAAAAGGCTCTCTGACGGCGACTGGCGGCGCACAAGGTGCAGGTATTGGAGGAGCAAAAAACAACAGCGGCAGTAACATTGAGATTACTGGCGGTACTATCACAGCGACCGGCGGATGCAACAACAACGAAGCAGGAAACGGCGGTGCGGCTGGCATTGGTGGCGGTTTTAACGGCAGCGGAACTGACATCAAAATCACCGGCGGCAATGTCACGGCCAACGGCAGCCGGAAGCCGGACGGCACCAGTGGATGTCAGGGTGCAGGCATCGGCGGAGGTTATGGCAAAGGCGGCACCAATATCTCTATCAGCGGTGAAGATACTGTAGTGAACGCCAACGGCGGCAAGTATGGCGCTGGCATCGGCGGCGGTGCAATGGGTGCTGGCGAAAACATTACCATCAGCGATGGCGCTCATGTAACAGCCAACGGTGGTGCACAGGGTGCAGGCATTGGCGGCGGCAGCGGCATTGGCGGCAATGGCAGCAACATCACCATCAGCGGTGACAAGACCTATGTGGAAGCTACCGGCGGCGGCGACGCCGAAGCAGCCGGTGCCGGTATCGGCGGCGGTTTCAGTGGTCGGTATGGTAATGTTGGCAAGGGCAGTGACATCACCATCGAGGGAGGCACGGTTATCGCAACCGGCGGTAGCGTTACCAGCGATTCAGGCGGTGGAGCGGCAGGTATCGGCGGCGGCAGCGGATATGCCCCGCGTGATGACAAGGCTGGAAATGGTGAGCATATCTACATCAAGGGTGATGCGAATGTGACTGCCAAGGGTGGAAATGGTGCTGCAGGCATTGGTGGCGGCAATACCAATAATAAGATGGGCGACGCCATCGACATTGTTATCGAGGGCAACGCTAAAGTAACTACTGAAGCAGGCGGTGACGTGTCCATCGGCGGCAAGAATGGCGAAATTTCCAACGACGACCTTCTTTCGAAGGACTTTACCGGTATCCTGACCCGTAAGGATAACACCGGTAAGGTCATGGAGGACTACAGCAAGGATGCCACCCCGCTGCCCGCCTCGGAGGAGAACGGCGTGGTTTGGGTAGACGCTGACGTCAGCGGATGGGGCGGCGTGCGCATCGCCGTCCCGGAAGGGACGCCTACCGACAGCGTGTCGGCCTGCTATCTGGAAGAGGGCGCTCTGCTGATAGTAGATGCAGGCGGCAGTGACTGCCTGCTGGAAGGCCGCGTCAGCGACCTACGCCAGAACGGCATCCGCCAGCTCTGCCTGCGCTGGAACGGCGGTGAGCAGACCCTCAGCACGGACGCTCTGGCCGCAGCAGGCGGCGAGGATGCCTCTTTCCGCCTGACGGAAGTAAACGGCGGACTGACGATGGTTTTGAATGGGCTTACCCGCAATGAACTGCTGGCAAAATAAATGTATCTCTACAGCTCCCCTTCGGGGGAGCTTTTGTTGTATTTACAAATCCCCCCAAAACCGCTATACTATATATAGTTGTGTCAAAACGAGGAGGCGGGACGATGGAGCAGGAGCTGGAACGGCTGGAAGGCACGGTAGAGGACATCATCTACCTGAACGAGGACAACGGCTACACCGTGTTCGAGGTGTCGGGCGGCGGTGTCGTCACCGTTGTGTGCGGCGTGGTGGGAGAGCTCCACGCCGGTGAGAGCGTCGTCTGCCGGGGCAGGTACGAGAACCACGCCACCTATGGCCGACAGTTCCACGCACAGGAGTGCGAGACGGATATGCCCAAAGACCTCGAGGCCGTCTACGCCTTCCTCGCCAGCCGGTCGCTGCCCTACATCGGCGCACGGACGGCGGATAAGATCATTGACAAATTCGGCGCGGCGGCGCTGGAAGTGATCGCCAACGACCCCGCCCAGCTCACCCTCATCCCGGGCATCTCGGCGGACAAGGCCGACCGCATCCAGCAGGAGTTCAAGCGGATGTTCGGAATGCGGGAGCTCATCGCCTATCTGGCTCAGTTCGAGATCAGTCCCCGCCGGGCGATGGAGGTCTTCCGCACCTTCGGGCCGGGGGCCATGCAGGCCATCCAGCAGAACCCCTACCTGCTCTGCGGGGAGCCGCTGCAGCTGGACTTCCGCCACGCCGACAGCATCGCCCAGTATTACCAGATGGCAGGGGACTGCGCCCAGCGGCTGGAAGCCGCCCTTCTGCGCACCCTGCGCCACAACGCCGGCAACGGCCACACCTGTCTGCCCCGGGCGCAGCTGCTGGAAACGGCGTCGAACTTCATCCACCAGCCCCCCGAAAAGCTGGCGGCGGCGCTGGACAGCTGCATCCAGACCGGGAAACTGGCGGTGCGGATGTTCGACGGAACACCGTATATTTATCTGCCGGATCTGCTGGCCGCAGAGCAGGACATCGCCGACCGTCTGGCCATGCTGACCAGGCGCGGAAAGCAGACGGCCCGAAACCTCGACAAGAACATCCAGATCCTGGAACTGGCGCAGGGCTTTGCTTACGCGCCGCTCCAGAAGGAAGCCATCCGCAAAGCCATGACCGAGAACTGTCTTGTCCTCACCGGCGGCCCCGGCACCGGCAAGACCACCACGGTCAACGCCATCCTGCAGCTGCTGGAGAACGAGGCCGAACGGGTAGCCCTCTGCGCTCCCACAGGCCGCGCCGCCAAGCGTCTGAGCGAGCTGACGGGCCGGAAAGCCTCCACCATCCACCGTCTGCTGGAAGTGGACTACACCGGAGGCGTGGTCAGCTTCATCCACAACGACAAGAACCTGCTCAAGTGCGACGTCGTCATCCTCGACGAGATGAGTATGGTGGACGTCAAGCTGTTCCAGGCCCTCATTGCGGCACTGCGGTACAGCTGCCGTATTATTATGGTAGGCGACGCCGACCAGCTGCCCAGCGTCGGCCCGGGCAATATCCTCGGCGAGACCATCCGCTCCGGGCTGGTGCCGACGGTCTGCCTCAACGAGATATTCCGGCAGGCCGCTCAGAGCCTCATCGTGGAGAACGCCCACCACATCATCTCGGGCGAACCGCTGAAAAAGGGCGGAAAGACGGACGATTTCTTCTTCCTCGAAGCCGACGGCGACGCGGCCCAGAAGCTGGTCTGCGACCTCGTGACCACCCGTCTGCCCCGCAGCTACCAGTTCGACCCGGTGAAGGATATTCAGGTGCTCTGCCCCACGAAGCTCGGCCCCACCGGCACCCAGGCCCTCAACGCGGAGCTGCAGGCCATGCTCAACCCGCCAAAGAAGGGCAAGCCGGAGCTGCAGAGCGCGGCCCGGGTCTTCCGGGTGGGGGATAAAGTGATGCAGGTGCGCAATAACTACGAGATCACGTGGCAGCGCATCGGCGGGGAACAGGGTGTGGGTGCCTACAACGGCGACATCGGCATCGTGGAGTCCATCGATGTGCGCAGCCGCTCCATGGTGGTGCGGATGGACGACCGGCGGCTGGTCTATCCGGCGGAGAACCTCAACGAGCTGGAAATTGCGTATGCCATCACAGTACACAAAAGCCAGGGCAGCGAGTTCCCGGCGGTCATCCTCCCGGCGGCACAGGTGCCGCCCCGCCTGTGTTACCGCAACCTCTTCTATACCGGCGTCACCCGCGGGCGGAAGCTCTGCATCGTGGTGGGCCGGCGGGACGTGGTGAACCGGATGATGTCCAATATCCGCCAGAACCTGCGCTACAGCGGCCTGGCAGCTCTGCTGGCCCAGGCTCTGCCGCCGGAGCAGGAGAACCTCTCCGATTGAAGATGAAACGTTACGAAATGCCAAAGCCTCCCCTCGATAGGGGAGGTGGCATCGCGCAGCGATGACGGAGAGGTTTTGTCCCGCAGTGGCTCACGGTCAGGCTGTCCTTCGTACAACCTCTCAGTCTCGTCGCAAGCTCCTCGCCAGCTCCCCTAGTAGGGGAGCCACTGGCGAGTCGGACGAGTTCACGCTGGACGCTGAAAGTCTGATAGGGCGTGAAAGGTAGTGCCTTGCTGTGAAGGTCAGGTGTTTTTAAGAGGGTTTCTTTTTGGATACACCTGTGTTATACTATAATGTGTTTTGATGACCCGCGCCCGGAGATGGGCGATGGAAATAGAGAATGGGCAGCAGAGAAAGGAAATATCACGATTATGGCACAGAATGACATCGGTATCGATCTTGGTACGACGACCATCATCATCGCGCAGGAGGGGCAGGGCGTCGTGCTCAACCAGCCCAGCGTGGTGGCGGTGGATACCCGCAAGAACTGCGTGCTTGAGGCCGGCGACAAGGCCCTTGCAATGGTGGGCCGCACGCCCAACTACATCTCCGCCATCTTCCCGCTGAAGGATGGCGTCATCAGCGACCACACCATGACCCGGGAGCTCATCTGCCGCTTCGTCAATCAGGTCTACAGCTCCCACATGGTCAAGCCCCGTGTGGCCGTCTGTGTGCCTGCCGCCATCACCGGCATCGAGAGCGACGCCGTGGTGGAGGCCGTCATGGCTGCCGGTGCGCGTCAGGTCTACCTCATTGATGAGCCTATCGCCGCAGCTCTCGGCTCCGGCATCGACATCACCGTGCCGGATGGCCGAATGATCATCGACATCGGCGGCGGCACCACCGACATCGCCGTGCTGAGCCTCGGCGGCAAGGTCAAGGCCACCAGCGTCCGCGTGGCCGGCAATCACTACGACGAAGAGATCCTGAAGTTCGTGCGCAACAAGTTCAGCATCGCCATCGGCCAGCGTACCGCTGAGAACCTGAAAAAGAACGTGGCCTGCTGCCCCCAGAAGGCAGATTTCAACGAGACCATGGAGATCAAGGGCCGCAGCCTGCTCACCGGACTGCCCGTGCGCGTCAATGTTTCCACCGCCGACCTCTACGAGCCGGTCATGCGCCTGAGCGAGCAGATCGGCACCGCCGCCCATCAGGTGCTGGAGAAGACTCCCCCGGAGCTGGCCGGCGACATCTACCGCAACGGCGTCGTCCTCACCGGCGGCGGCGCACAGCTCCACGGCCTGCCTGAGTACCTGAGCCAGGAGCTGAAGGTGGAAGTGACTGTCTCGCCTGACCCCGTCAACTGTGTCGCGCTGGGTACGGCCATGAGCCTGCGTCTGGGCGACAAGCTGGAGACCGGCTTCATGGACGCCACCCCCCGCATGGGCCGCCGCTGAGAGGAAAGTGCTGTTCACAGAACCGTGAAAAACAACATGATTTTTGTTCATAGTTGTTGAATCGACCCGGAAAATATTGTATAATATCTTCAAATCGCTTTTTGCCGCCCGCCCCCCGGGCGGCAAAGAAAAAAGTAAATAGGAGGAAGACCATGGATTTAGGTTATGATGTGATCGTTACCATAACCGGTATTGTGCTGGTGTTTCTGATCCTCGTCCTGCTGATGGCCATCATCACGCTGGAGGGCAAGATCTTTGACGCCATGAACGGCAAGAAGGCAGCTGCCAAGGCTGCTTCTGCTGCAAAACCGGCTGCTCCTGTGAAACAGGCCGCTGCGCCCGCTCCTGCAAAGGCTGCTGCCCCGCAGGTCGAGGCCGGCATCCCCGGCGACGTTGTGGCAGCCATCATGGCAGCCATCTACTCTATGGGCAACGGCAAGTATGTGCTGAAGGCAGTCCGCCGCGGCAAGAATGGCTGGGGCAAGGCTGGCGTCAACGACACCACCGCACCCTTTTAACACAGGAGGAAAAACATGACTCAGTTTATTGAGACTCTGGTCGGTATTTTCCAGAGTTCCGGTTTTGCCAAGTTCGGTGAGCCGGGCGGCTGGCTGTACGCAGTGATGATCTGCGTGGGCTGCTTCCTGCTCTACCTCGCTATCGTCAAAGAGTTCGAGCCTCTGATCCTGCTGCCCATGGCTTTCGGCATGATCCTGGCCAACCTCCCCGGCAGCGGCGTCATCCACATGCAGTACTTTGTCGGTGACGGCCTCGAACACCCGATGTGGGGCGAGATCCTGAACAACGGCGGTCTGGCCGATATGCTCTACATGGGCGTCAAGCTGGGCATCTACCCGCCGCTGATCTTCCTCGGCATCGGCACCATGACCGACTTCGCACCCCTGATCTCCAACCCCAAGAGCCTGCTGCTGGGCGCTGCCGCTCAGTTCGGCATCTTCGGCACTTACATGGGCGCTCGTCTGCTGGCCGCTACCGGTCTGGTGGACTTCACCCAGAAGCAGTCTGCCGCCATCTCCATCATCGGCGGCGCAGACGGCCCCACCGCTATCTTCGTCACCTCCCGTCTGGCTCCTGAGCTGCTGGGCTCCATCGCCGTCGCGGCCTACAGCTACATGGCTCTGGTGCCTGTTATCCAGCCGCCTATCATGAAGGCCCTGACCTCCAAAAAGGAGCGTACCGTCGTGATGAAGCAGCTGCGCGCCGTGACCAAGACCGAGAGGATCATCTTCCCCATCATGGTCACCATCATCGTCTCCCTCATCGTGCCGGATGCCGCCGTTCTGGTCGGTATGCTGATGCTGGGCAACCTGATGAAGGAGTGCGGCGTCGTGGACCGTATCCAGAAGACCGCCGGCAATGAGCTGATGAATATCATCACCATCTTCCTGGCTCTGTCTGTTGGCTGCACCACCTCTGCAAACACCTTCCTGAACAGCCGCACCCTGTTCATCATCGTGCTGGGCCTCATCGCATTCTCCTTCGGCACTGCTGCCGGTGTTCTCTGCGGCAAGGTCATGTATGTCCTGACCGGCGGTCAGGTCAACCCCCTGATCGGTTCCGCTGGCGTTTCCGCTGTGCCTATGGCTGCCCGTGTTTCTCAGAAGGTCGGCCAGAGCGAGAACCCCTCCAACTTCCTGCTGATGCACGCAATGGGCCCCAACGTGGCCGGTGTTATCGGCTCCGCCGTCGCTGCTGGTATCCTCATCAACATCTTCGGCTAAGCATTTCCTGAGATTCCCGCTCCATCGTGGTATTGACCGCGGTGGGGCGGTTTTTGTTTGCATTGTTTTTGTGTACAACTTTTTTGAAATGTGATATACTATATTTTAAGTGATATATCCAGAAATGATTGAAAAGAACAGGTGAAACAATGGCAACAGATCTCGCACAACAATTCTGCGCTTTGCGTGATACGTATATTGAAAAGCAGTTCGGACGCCTGAACGATATGCAGCGGGAGGCGGTGTTCGCTACCAACGGCCCTCTGCTCATCCTCGCGGGTGCAGGCAGCGGAAAGACCACCGTGCTGGTCAATCGCATCGCCAACCTCATCCGCTTCGGCTCGGCCCACGGCTCCAAGTGGACGCCCCGGGAGGTGACGGAGGACGATGTGAAAGCCCTGCGCACTGCCATCATGACCGGCACCGACGCCCCGTCGTGGCTGGACGGGATGTTGCGGAAGGACGCCGTCCGGAGCTGGAACGTCATGGCCATCACCTTTACCAACAAGGCCGCCGGTGAGCTGAAAGAGCGTCTGCGCCGGATGCTGGGCGGGGAAGAGGGCGACGAGGTGTTTGCATCCACCTTCCACTCGGCCTGCGTCCGCATTCTCCGCCGCTGGGCCGAGGAGATCGGCTACCCCCGCAGCTTTACCATCTACGACAGCGACGACTCCCAGCGTGTCATGAAGGCTGTGTACAAAGAGCTGAGCGTGGACGACAAGTTCTTCCCGGTCAAAAGCGCCATCAACCAGATGAGCCGCTGGAAAGACCAGCTCATCAGCCCGGAAGAGGCCCTGAAGACCCCGGCCCGGGACACGAAGGGCGCTCTTGCGGCCAAGGTCTATGCCGCCTATGAAAAGAAGCTCAAGGAGGCCGGTGCCTTCGACTTCGACGACCTCATCTACCAGACGGTCATCCTGCTGTCGGAGCACGAGGACGTGCGGGAGTTCTACCAGAATAAGTACAAATATCTGCTGGTGGACGAGTATCAGGACACCAGTGTGGCTCAGTTCCGGCTCGTGAGCCTGCTCACCGGCCCGGAGAAAAACATCTGCGTCGTGGGCGACGACGACCAGAGCATCTACCGCTTCCGCGGCGCGACCATTGAGAACATCCTCAACTTCGAGCGCATCTATAAAGGCACCAGGACCATCCGACTTGAGCAGAATTACCGCTCTACGTCAAATATCCTGAATGCCGCCAACTGTGTCATCCAGCACAACACCGAGCGCAAGGGCAAGACCCTCTGGACGAAGAACGGCGAGGGCGACAAGGTGCAGGTCTACACCGCCGAGAACGAGCAGGACGAGGCCAGCCATATCGCGGACGTCATCGGCCAGCACCTCAAAGAGGGCGGACATCTGGCCGACCACGCCATCCTCTACCGGATGAACGCCCAGTCGGCCCCCATCGAAAGCTACTTCACCCGTGCGGGCATCCCGCATAAGATCGTGGGCGGCCAGCGCTTCAACGACCGCAAGGAAGTCAAGGACATCCACTCTTATATGTCCATCGTGGCAAACCCCCGGGACGATGTCCGACTTCGCCGTATCATCAACGAGCCTGCGCGCAAAATCGGTGCGACGACCATCGAAGTCATCGCGGACTTGGCGGCCCAGCAGGGCGTGAGTATGCTGGATGTCATCTCCCATGCCGACCAGTACGCCAAGCTCAGCCGCGCCATCGCGCCGCTGTTCAAGTTCTGGGACATCTACCAGAAACTGCAGGAATCGCTGGAAACGAAGACGCTGGATGAGTTCGCTTCCGATGTCATCGAGATCACCGGCTACCGCGCCATGCTGGAAGCCGACGCCGCCAAGGGCCACGAGGATGCCGCCGACCGTCTGCAGAACCTCGGCCAGCTGGTCAATAACGTCAAGAGCTACTGCGACCAGCACGGAGAAGAGGCCTCGCTGGAAGGCTATCTGGAGGACATCGCCCTCATCAGCGACATCGACAGCTACAACGAGAGCGCCGACCAGGTGGTGCTGATGACCATCCACTCGGCCAAGGGCCTTGAGTTCCCCTATGTATTCCTCATTGGCATGGAAGAGGGCGTCTTCCCCAGTGAGATGAGCAAGTATTCCGAGGCTGACCTCGAAGAGGAGCGCCGCCTGGCCTATGTGGGCATCACCCGCGCCAAGAAGGAGCTTTACATCTCCAACAGCGTCACCCGGATGCTCTATGGCCGCACCCAGCGCAACGAGCCCAGCCGTTTTCTCCGGGAGATCGAGCCGGAGTACATCGAAGAGACCCGCAGCCCGGTGCTGGAACAGCGCTCCCGTCTGGGCGGCTGGGGCAGCGGTTACGGCAGCGATACCGTGCCGGGCGGTGCGTCGGGCTACTCCGGCCCCTCCGGCTGGGGGCGTGCGGCCTCCGGCTACGGCTCGGGCTATGGCAGCCGCAGCAGCTATCTGAATAAAGAATATAACGCACCGATGTCCAATAGCCGAGGTTTTGGCTCCGATTACGCGGGCCGGGGAAGTGCTTCGTCGGGTCATGGCGGCTGCAGCTCCGGTTCGGGAAGCAGCGGCTTCGGCTCTGGCTATGGCCGTCCGGCAGCGCCCAAAGCGCCGGTCAGACCCGCAGGCGGCGGCGTGACCTCTTCGCCCCGTCCGGCAGCGGCATCCACCGGCCCCAAACACTATGAGCCGGGCGACATCGTGGAGCACAAGGTCTTCGGGCGCGGCAAGGTGCTGAAAGTCAAGCCTGCCGCCGGCGACCAGATCGTGGAGATCAGCTTCGAGAAGGTGGGCGTGAAGAAGACCATGGCCAACTTTGCGCCCCTTGTGAAGATAACGACGGAGGAATGAGAAAAATGATGACTGTCCGATTGATAGCACATACGCCGGAGCCGGAGAAGGTCGTGGCGGCCGCGGCGAAGCTCTGCTACTCCGACGCCCACATCACCGACCTGCTGGACGGGCTGGATGAGGAAAAGACTGCCCGCTTCCTGACCATGCTCAGCGATCTGGGCCACGCCAGCCCCATCGAGCACGCAAGCTTCACCTTCGGCATCGAGGGCGTCAGCCGTACCCTGCTGGCCCAGATCACCCGCCACCGCATCGCGTCCTTCAGCGTCCAGAGTCAGCGGTACGTCCGTCTGGACGATTTCCGCTACGTCATCCCACCCGAGATCGAGGCCATCCCCGAGGCAAAGGCGGCGTTCATTGAGAGCATGAACGAGGACGCCAAGCGCTACCTCGACCTCGTGCAGAAGCTGGAAGACGGCCACACCGCCCGCCTGATGGCCGAAGGTCTGCCCGAAAAGCAGGCCAGGGCCAAGGCTTCCAAGCAGGCCAACGAGGACGCCCGCTTCGTGCTGCCCAACGCCTGCGAGACCAAGATGGTGGTGACCATGAACGCCCGCAGCCTGCAAAACTTCTTCCACCTGCGCTGCTGCAATCGCGCCCAGTGGGAGATACGGCAGCTGGCCGAAGAGATGCTGCGGCTGGTCTACCCGGTGGCACCCCATATCTTCCGCACCGCCGGCCCGGCCTGCGTGTCCGGCCCCTGCCCGGAGGGCAAGATGTGCTGCGGCCGCACCGCCGAAGTCCGCGCCCGGTACGCCGCGCTGAAAGGGGAGAAGGCAGAATGAGCAAGGGCAGGCTTCTTGTCATCGAAGGGCTGGACGGCTCCGGCAAGGCCACCCAGGCAAAGCTGCTGGCCTCCCATCTGGCCGAGAGCGGTCGAAGGGTGATGGAGATCACATTCCCGGACTACGAGAGCGATTCCAGTGCGCTGGTAAAGATGTACCTTTCCGGCCGGTTCGGCGACAAGCCCGACGATGTCAACCCTTATGCGGCGTCCAGCTTCTATGCGGTGGACCGGTACGCCAGCTATAAGACCAAGTGGGGCAGCTTCTACGAGGCGGGCGGCATCGTCATCGCCGACCGCTACACCACGTCGAACGCGGTCCATCAGTGCTCCAAGCTCCCGCCGGAGCAGTGGGACGATTTCCTCCGCTGGGCCTTTGACTACGAATACAGGCTGCTGGGCCTGCCCGCGCCGGACGCTGTGGTGTACTTACAGGTAGACCCCGCTGTGAGCCAGAAGCTCATGACTGGCCGCTATCATGGCGACGAGAGCAGGAAGGACGTCCACGAAAAGGACATCGAATATCTGGCCCGCAGCCGCCGTGCCGCCGAGTACTGTGCGGCGCATCTGGGCTGGGCCACCGTCCATTGCACGGAAAATGGAGCCATGCGCACCATCGAGGAGATTCAGGCCGAGGTGCGGGCGCTGGCGGAAAAAGAACTCGGATAACCGCGAAAATGGGAGGGATACTATCGATGTATCGTTTGATGCAGCCGTCGGATGAGGCGGCAGTCGTGGCACTGTGGCAGAAAGAACGCGGCGACAGCGCCGAGTTCATCAAGACTGCTCTGGAAAAGTTCGCCGGGGCGGAAAATATCTACGTCGCTGAGGAAAATGACGAGATCGTCGCTGCGGCGCTGGCGGTCCCCGTCACCCTCAAGGGACGCAGCGGCAGTTACCTCTACGGCCTCTGCGGGCAGGGAAGCCTGCTTCTGGCAGGACTCGTGGACTATCTCTGTGCGCAGCAGAAGCTGCGGGGCGCGGGCTTCACCGTGGCCGTTCCGACCGGACAAGAGCAGGCCGCGCTGCTGGAAAACAAGGGCTTCCAGCGGGCTTTTGCCCTCCGCTGCCTGCCCCGGGAGGTGTCTCGCAACCTGTGGAGTCAGGCGGAGTTCGACTCCGTGACGGCCCGCAAGCTCTGTGAGCTGCGGGAGCGCTTCTATCCCGATACCGTCCAGTTCCCGCCGGAGCAGATGGCCGTCGTGCTGACCGACCTCTACGCCCGGGGCGCGACCATCGTGTCCAACGAGAAGGGCTACGGCATCTACTTCCGCCGGGAGGACACCCTCTATTTTGTGGAGCTGATGGCCGATGACGACCGCTCTGCCGAGGTGCTGATGGAAGCGGCCCGGGAGAAGGAGGTCATCGTGGAGCGCGCCGTCATCACAGTGGGCGCGGCTCAGAACCTTTTCCTCGGCGAAGGCACCCGGCAGGACTACGGCATGATACGGTTCGACGCGGAGCCTTTCGATGTGGAAGAAAGCTATATGCGGCTGATGATGGAAAGCTGAACGGAATGGTAAAGGAGTGTGTACATGGCACACGATGCAAAACATAAAAAAAGCAGAAAAGGCGGCGCAGCGAAAATGATCCTGATCGTGCTGCTGATCCTGGTACTGGCGGCGGGCGGCTGTCTGCTGGCCATCCGAAAAGAGATCAACGGCAGTGCTTCCGCTGGCGAACCGGTGAGTGTGAGCATCCAGCAGGGCAGCGGCGTGGCAGCCATCGCCCAGAAGCTCAAGACGGCGGGCGTCATCAAGTACCCCCACGTCTTCCGCTGGTATGCAGGCAAACAGGGCGCGGCAGGCAAGCTCCAATACGGCAAGTTCGACCTCGCCCCCGGCAGCTCCTACGACGACATCATCGAGGCGCTCTCCGCCTACGCGAAGGCCGACAGCGTCCGGCTGACCTTCCCCGAGGGTACGACGGCCATCGCCATTGCGAAAAAAATGGAGGATGCCGGGCTGTGCAGCGCCGAAGACTTCCTCAAGGAGGCCAACACCGGCGATTTCAGCCAGTACAGGTTCTGGCAGTACGTCCCCGACGACAAGGACGCCCCGGACCGCTTTCTCAAGTGCGAGGGTTATCTTTTCCCGGATACCTACGATTTCCTGAAGGATGACACCGTCCATCATTACGTTGAGACGTTCTATTCTCACTTCGACAAGCAGATCACCGATGAGATGTATGCCGAGATGGAAAAGCAGGGGATGACCCTCTCCGAGGTGGTCACTCTGGCGTCCTTCGTGCAGGAGGAGGCCGGCAACGACCAGGACGATAATGTGGCGCAGGTGTTCCGCAACCGTCTGGCCGAGGGTTCACCCTACCCCAAACTGCAGAGCAACACCTCCAGCTACGTCCAGAGCGACGCCGACAACAACTACCTCTGGAACTGGGTCGCGCCCTACTACGGCGGCTGGGACAGCATCCCGGAGAACATTCTGGAAGCCTACGACACCTACACCTGCACCGGCCTCTCCGCCGGCCCCATCTCCAACCCCGGCATCGCGGCCATCCGTGCGGCGCTTGCCCCGCAGCCCGACGATGAGGCGAAGGACGCCTATTTCTTCGTCACCGACCTTGCCGGTCACTACTACTACGCCCGCACCTACGCAGACCATCAGAAAAACTGCGATGAGGCGGCTAAAGTTAATAAAAGTATGAAGTAAAAGAGGAATACCATGTTACAGATACCGGAACTTCTGGCCCCGGCAGGCGACCTCGAGCGTCTGCGGTATGCCATCAACTACGGCGCGGACGCCGTTTACTGCGCTCTGCCCGAGTTCGGGATGCGCTCTGCACCCACCAACTTCACCCCGGAGCAGCTGAGCGAGGGCGTCATCTATGCCCACGCCCGGGGCCGCAAGGTCTACCTGACCATGAACACCCTGCCCACCAACGAGGAGGCTGACCGTCTGCCTCAGGCCATCAAGGACGCTGCCGCCGCCGGTGTGGACGCCTTCATCGTGGCCGACCTCGGCGTGTTGGATGCCTGCAAGACGTTCGCGCCCGACATCGACGTCCATATGTCCACCCAGACCGGCATCACCAACTGGGCCGCTGCCCGCGCCGCCTACAACATGGGCGCGAAGCGGGTGGTGCTGGCCCGGGAGATGACCCTGCAGGACATCGCCACCCTCCGCGACAAGACCCCGCCGGAGCTGGAAATTGAGGCTTTCGTCCACGGCGCCATGTGCATGAGCGTCTCGGGCCGCTGCCTGCTCTCCAACTACATGGCAGGCCGCGACGCAAACCGCGGCCAGTGCGCCCAGCCCTGCCGCTGGAAGTACTATCTCAGCGAGGAGACCCGCCCGGGCCAGCTCTATGAGATCGGCGAGAACGAGAACGGCAGCTACATCCTGAACGCCAACGATCTGTGTACCGCGCCCTTCCTCGACCTCATCTGCAAGGCAGGCGTGGACAGCCTCAAGATCGAGGGCCGCGCCAAGACGTTCTACTACGTCGCCAGCGTGACGGCGGCCTACCGCCGCGCCCTCGACCAGTATCTGGCCGACCCGATGAACGAGAACTTCGAGCTGCCGGAAGAGGTTTTGGATGAGCTGACCCGCACCAGCCACCGCCATTATTCGCCCGGCTTCTACTTTGGCCGGGAGCAGGCCCGTCAGGCCACCGACAGCGCGACTTACATCCGCGAGTGGGAGTTTGTCGGTACGGTGGACGGCTGGGAGAACGGCGTCGCCAGCTGCCAGCAGCGGGGCAAGTGGAGCCTCGGCGACACGCTGGAGGTGCTCTGCCCGGATGGCCGCAGCATCCCGCTGAACCCCGAGTGGATCAAGAATGAGGCCGGTGAGCTGGTGGAGTCCACGCCCCACGCGATGGAGCGCTATACCATCCCCACCCCGGAGCTGCCGCCGATGAGCCTGCTGCGCCGGAAAGTCTGAGGATCAAAAGCAAAGCCGCCTGTCGTTCGTTGAATGACAGGCGGCTTTTATCGTTTATTTTCTATTATTCCGGCTTGACCTGCAGCTCCTGCTCGCAGTAGATGCAGCGATACTTGCCGTTGGAGCTCAGCTCAAAGATCTGGTCGCACTCTTCCTCGATGGAGGAGATGCAGCGGGGGTTCCTGCACCGCACGATGTTGACCAGACGCTTGGGGGGCTGGGGCTTTTCCTTCTTGACGGCCTTGCCGTTCTCGATGACGGTCACGCTGATGTCGGGGTCGAGATAGGCCAGCACGTCGAGGTTGAGCCAGGAGGCGTCGCCCTCCACCTTGATGATGTCCTTCCGGCCCGACTCTGCCTTGTGGCTGCGGGCGTTCTGGATGAGGGCCACACTGGAGGTGCGGTTGCCCTTGATGCCCAGCAGGTCCATCAGGCCGATGGCCGTGCCTGCCTTGATATGGTCGATGACGATACCGTTCTGAATTTCATCAATGTTCAGCATCTCAGTTGCCCTCCTTCTCAGCCTTGGGGTCCTTGAGGCCCAGCAGTGTCATGATCAGCGCCATGCGGACGTAGACGGCGTTCTGCACCTGCTCAAAGTAGGCGGCGCGGGGATCGTCGTCCACGTCCAGCGTGATCTCATTGACGCGGGGCAGGGGATGGAGCACGGCCATGTCGGGCTTGGCAAGGGCCATCTTCTCTTTGGTGAGGATATAGCTGTTCTTCAGACGGACATAGTCTTCCTCGTTGAAGAAACGCTCCTTCTGGACGCGGGTCATGTAGAGGATGTCCAGCTCGGGCATGGACTCCTCGAGGCTGCGGGTCTCCTTGTAGGGGATGTGGTTGGCCTCGAGCACGTCGGTGATGATGTAGTCCGGCACCCGCAGCTCCTCGGGGCTGATGAGGACGAAGCGGATGTTCTCACAGCGCGCCATGGTCTTGATGAGGGAGTGGACGGTGCGGCCAAACTTGAGGTCGCCGCACAGGCCGATGGTCAGGTCGTTCAGACGGCCCTTGCGGCGGCGAATGGTCATCAGGTCGGTCATGGTCTGGGTCGGGTGCTGGTGGCCGCCGTCGCCTGCGTTGATGACAGGGATGCGGGAGTACCGGCTGGCCCGCAGCGGTGCGCCCTCCTTGGGGTGGCGCATGGCCACGATGTCGGCATAGCAGGAGACGACGCGGATGGTGTCGGCCACGCTCTCGCCCTTGGATGCACTGGAGACGGTCTCGCTCGGGAAGCCGAGGACATGTCCGCCGAGGTTCAGCATCGCGGCCTCAAACGAAAGACGGGTACGGGTGGACGGCTCGTAGAACAGGGTGGCCAGCTTTTTGTGGGCGGCCACGTCCTGATAGGCAGCCGGGTCGGCGCAGATGCGGTCGGCCAGGTCCAGCAGAGAGGTGATCTCCTGCTGACTGAAATCCAACGGATCGATCAGATGACGCATATTCTTTTGTTTCCCTCCGTCAAAGAAGCTTTCGAAGAATCGAGAAGTCGAAGAAGTTCGTGTAGTAGCTCAACGAACGCATGACGGGATGGCAGAGCCGGTTGTAGCATATCTCATCCAGCAGCAGCATGGCCTCGCCCGGGGCCAGACGCATGGCGGCCCGGATGGACTCGTCGCCGCAGCTGGCCTTGAGGTGGGCCACATTGGAGGCCACCTGCTGGCGGCACTCCCGCTCCAGAACATCGAAGATGTCACCCGACAGGTCGATGCGGGTGTAGTCCCGGCTCCCAAACAGGGCGCGGGGCAGGTAGTCGATGGAGTAGATGACGGGGGTGGTGTCGGCGAGGATGCGCTTCTTGATGCAGATGACATCGTCGCCGGGCTCGATGGCCAGATCACGGGCCAGCTCTTCGCCTGCGCGGACGGGGTAGATCTGGATGCCGTCGGCGTGGGGGTAGCTGCCAAAGCTGCGGATGAGCGGGTAATACTCCAGCTTCTGGTCCAACCGGCTGCGCAGGTTCAGGACACTTCGGTTGACCACTGTGCCGATGCCGCGCACCCGCTCGATGTAACCCGCACGCTCCATCTCGCTCAGCGCATCGCGGATGACGGTGCGGCTGACGCCGAGTTCGGCGGCAAGGTCTACCTCAGCGGGCAGACGGTCGGTCTGTGCATAGCGGCCTGTGCGCAGTTCCTCCAGCAGAGCGCTGACGATGCGGTCGCTGATGACAGCACCACCCAGGCGGCTGGAAGGGGATAAGCTGGAATCTCTCATGGTTCGTTTCCTCCGGTACACGGGCAGGGCGGCCCTGCCTGGACTTCCGAAAAAGCTGTGCCTGAGCACAAAAACTCTTTCTGCAAATATTATAGCATAAATTGACAACGATTCAAACGGCATTTATACTGGAATCAGCCGGAAAGTATGATTTTATTTTGGAGGGATAGAGCAAGAATGGAAATTCTTCTGCACAAAGTGTGCGGCCGGCCCGCAAGCCGCACCATGACCCTGCGCGCTGCCGGGCCGGAGGATGCCGCCGCCTTTTACGCCTTGCAGAACGAGGTGCGGGCCGCGATGCCCCACCCGGAGCAGTTCGTACCCGACACGCTGGAAAACATTGCCCGCTATCTGAAAGAGGACCTGTGCATCGGCGGGTGGGACGGCGGGCGGCTGGGGGCCTACTTCATCCTGCGGTACTGCGGGCAGGACGCGCACAACTACGCCGCCTTTATGGGCATCCCGCGAGAAGAGTGGGACGGCTGGGCCAACGCCGACAGCGCCATCGTCCACCCCGACTACCGGGGCAACGGTCTGCAGCGGAAGCTGCTGGAAGCGGCGCTTGGCCTGCTCCGTCCGGGCATCGTGGGCATCGGGGCCACCGTCAGCCCGGAAAATCAGTACAGTCTCAACAACGCCCTGGCCAGCGGCTTTGAGATCGTCTGCCGCCGGGAGATGTACGGCGGGTATGACCGGTATCTGCTGGCGAAAAAGGTATAAAATGATACAGCCCCGCCTTTCTCCGGAAAGGCGGGGCTGTTCTTTTTTTGCTATGCCAGAAAAAGTCATACTATTCATGAATCTACGCTGATATGTCATGAAAAGGACTTGACAAAAATATAGGGGGGGGGGTAAAATGGAGCCGCAG